>ENA-UOOK01001401-UOOK01001401.1-fermentation-metagenome-genome-assembly--contig:-NODE-1401-length-31735-cov-77.979388_pt1 | contig 31735 bp, 20 predicted proteins | sample MGYA00245777_ERZ724023 | MGnify/ENA primary metagenome ERZ724023 (study PRJEB28704, sample SAMN03018312) | fermentation metagenome | biome: anthropogenic terrestrial biome; feature: soil...
ACTATATGCTTTCCCGAATTGTCAGAGAAGGTTTCCAGACAGTTGAATGGAACGAGAACGAAGTCGAATTTGAAAAACGTTGTATGCAGTTAGGAGAAAGCATATTGAACTCTCTCAGGGAATCTATAAGAAGTGTAAAAAATGGTCAAAGGCTGTATGAGGAAGCAAGGATAAGGGTAAAGGATTTAAAAATTGCAGCCGAATTCGAAGATTATCTTAAAAGACTTGGGATTGATGCAATTTTTGAAGAGCCCCAACCTGTTGGAGAAGAGTATCTAATAATTATAAAAAAAATCAATAAAAGTACTAACGATAAAACTCAGGCAATCTGGCAGGGCGAACCCTGGTAACCTTTAGCAGTAAAATCAGGTCCAAATTAACGAGATCAGATCCCCAAATTAACGAGATCGGATATAAATTCTGGGTTCCAAACCTCGAATATTGATAATTTTTTAGAATATTTCGAAAAGAAATATATTACAGTATAATTATACCAAATGCTGTTTTAAATTTATATATAAAACAGTTTTAAACTTATATAAAAAAACTTATATAAAGCAGATTTTTAGAACTAAAATAGCTAGCGTCTGTAAAGCATTGTGAGACTGAATTATTTATCAAAAATGATCCAAATTTATCAAAAACGATCCAAATTTAAACACCTCTTAGACGTAGCCCAAGTTTAAACGACCCTTAAAATGTCGCAGTTGGAAGAAATTAGAAAGAATTAAAGGAGATTAGAAGGAATCCAGTATGACAAATCTTGCAATTATCGGGACAGAAAAGAGTGGAAGAACTTCCCTTGCCGCAAATCTTGGGAAAAAAGGGACATCCTCCGACATAACCCTATATAATAACGATAAAGAGAACCGGAAAATGGTTTTTGTGGACCCTCACAGCTATCCTAAAACCTTAAAATCCCTGGTTACGGCACTGAATGTTTCAGATATGGCAATCCTTTGCATCCCTCCTGATGGGCTTAATAGAGACAATCCTGCAAGTGTTCATACCGGAGAATGTATTGTTGCCCTGGACCTGCTTGGCTTTAAACATGGAATAATTGCCCTGACAAAGTCCGACAGCACCCATATGCATGCAACCGATGAGCTGAAAAAGAAAATAAAATTAATGACTGTGGGCACTTCTCTTCAGGACTGGGAATGCATTTCCCTGAATACCAATAAAAGTGCAAAAAATCCATTTGAAGGTGTGGAAGATCTCAAAGCCAAAATTAACGAAGTTTCGGAAAAAATCGAAGCTGAACAGGCTGAGATGAACGACCTGTCTGCAAGGGTGTTTATAGATCATGCCTTTAATGTCACTGGAAAAGGCTGCGTTGTTCTCGGAGTTGTCAAACAGGGAATCTCAAAAGACAAAGATAAGACCAAAATCTTCCCGCTGGACAGGGACATTGAAATTCGGTCTATTCAGAGCCATGATGTGGATATTGACAATGCACCCACAGGCACCAGAGTCGGGATGCGCCTTAAAAATGTGCAGGCCAAAGATATAGAAAGAGGATTTATCATCTCCGACAAAGAAATCGTAAGTACTGACTATACCCTTCAATGTACTATCTCGAAATTCACGCGGGCAATTGAAACCTCAAGTGTGCTTCATCTTTTTGTTGGCTTGCAGTCCGAACCTGTACGTGTTGAAAAAATTCTGGTTGATGGGCAGGAAGTAAATGAAGTAAAACCCGGCAGTGCCTGCGTACTGGAACTCTCAGGCAATAAGAAAGTAGCCTATAACAAAGAGGATCGTTTCCTGCTGGCAAACCTTGACCTGCCACAGAGATTTGCAGGCTACGGTTTTTCAAAATAAGAGTCTCTTTGTGATAAATTCATTTAAGGGAATAAGATATGGAAAAGGATTCAGGAAAAGATGAAACTGATTCAGGAAAAGACGAAACTATATGTGGAGACAGCGTATGTGGAGACAGCGTATGTGGAGACAGCGTATGTGAAGACAGCATATGCGAAGATAGAGAAAACATAGTAAGTGATAAGACTCTAAAAGATAGAACTTCCTCAGAGAAACGTTTTCATAGAAATGTCTGCTGGCAGCGCTCTTACCAAAGGCCGGAAGAAAAAGAGCTCATCATAGCACTATATGGCAGCCTTAGAGATGGTCTTTACAATAGCCGGCGTTTCAACTTGCAAAACAGGTCAGAGTTCCTGGGAATAACAAAAGTAAGAGGATACGCCCTTTACTCGCTGGGACCCTACCCAGGTGTCTACCCTTCGGAAGATTCCTATGTTGTAGCCGAAGTACGCAGATTTTCAGGAAAAGAACAACTTGAAGTCGCCAGAACAATTGACTATATGGAACTTTACGGAGGATATCACAGGGAATATGTGGATCTTGGAATAGGTGAACAAAAGTTCAGAGGTTTCATTTATGTTTATGATGAGAAGCCTGAGTCTGAAAGAATCGATCATGGCGACTGGACCAAATACTTGAGAGAAAAATTGAAAGAAAATTGAAAGAAATTGAGAGAAATTGAAAGAAAATTGAAAGAAAATTGAAAGAAATTGAGAGAAATTGAAAGAAATTGAAAGGAAAGAAAGAGTTATAAGAAGGAGATTTACCTGAGTAGAAAGCGCAGGAATGAAGAAAAGTTAAAAATCAAACCCTTGAAAATCACAGATAAACTCTTGAAAATCATAGATACATATCTGAAAAATCACAGAATCTTAAAAATTCTAAAAATTTCTTGAAATTTAAAGATTTTTTAAAAACTCAAGGCTCTGAATTCCTTCCTCTACAGAACTCATCTCAGTAACAAAAATTCCCTTATAATCCGAAAGCCTTTCCATAACTCTTTTCCAGTCTATGGTACCTTTTCCCAGGGGGAGATGTTCATCTTTTTTGCTCATATTATCGTGGATATGAACATGGGAGATTTTTTCTTTAAGGAGATCAAGGAAGTCATCAATAAGTCCAACTGTATTTGCGTGCCCAACATCGAAAGTAAAACCTACGTTATGACTTCCAATGGATTCAAGCATCTCAAGCATCTCGTCGGGATATTTTCCAAAGATCTTTGGCAAGTCTGGCATGTTTTCAATAGCAACCAGAATTCCGAAATCCGCTGCAAAATCACAAATTTCTTGGAGAGAAGAAAGATTGGTAAAATAGGCTTCCTGCGGGACCTGCGCACCATGAGGAGAAAGATAGCCAGGATGTATTACAGCTAGGTTGACATAGTTAGAGGTAAGAGTCAGATAGTGTTTCATTTGCCTGAGAACTTCTGTCCTGATTGAATTATTCAAACCTGCTAGATTCATATCCGAGAAAGGCAGGTGCAGAGTTAGTTCAAGGCCTGTGGTTTCACTGATATTTTTTAAATTCTGGATATTTTTGCTATTCAGACATTGAGACCCTTCCTGTACGATTTCCCAACCGGTATACCCATAATCTTCAAGCGTGTAAGCCCATTTGAAAGGATCTTGAGCGACTGCACGTGAGGAATAACTGATTCTCTGTAATTGCATAACGAAAATTCATTCCTTTTCATTTATCAATATACGCATAACTCATTTCTTTAACTAGCTCATTTCTTTAACTAACTCATTTCTTTAACTAACTCATTTCTTTAACTGAATCAGTTATAAATGATTCACTCAATAGCTCAGTTTCTTCACTTCTCCACATACCCTATTTCTACTTCAACAACAGGTTTTCCTCTTTCAGTAGGGGGTAAAAGCCATTCAAAAAACCTTTCCATTTCTTCCTGAGAGTCAGCCCTGATAATCACCTCGATAGATCCAAGAGGTTCTTCCTGTGCAGGAATACTTGGGATCCCAGCAAAAGCAGCCTGCTTGTTGAGCAAAAAACGGACCGAAAGTCCATCACTGGACAAGCCTTTACTGAAAGTTTTATTGCGGACACTGTCTATAATTTCTTCTCTGCGAATAAGCCAATGCAGAGTACGCAGAATGTCAATTCCACCATTTCCTAAGAAGAAAAAAGAGGGAGAAACTCCTGTCCCAGGTTCAGTGGTCTTAATTTCCTCTTTTTCGAGTTCAATATCAGTAAAAAGGGACGAAATTGCTTCGACGACCTTTTCAGGATCTTCTGTAGGGTATACAGCTGCTGAGACCTTAACATGTATCATAAATCTGCTCCAATGATTTTGAAATTAATTATTTAAAGGATTTATTTTAGAGAATCATTTCAAATATTCATTCTGGAGAATTATTCTAAGCTGCTCAATTAAAAGCTGCTCAGGAGAATCATTTATCGAGCTCGATTTTTTAAAAGGCTTGGTTTTTGAAAGGCTTGGTTTTTGAAAATTACTTGACAGTATTCCTTCCTAAGTAGTTGCTCAAAACTTCAATAACGTCCTCTTTAAAAGTTTCAAGAGTGGAATTATTCTCAATTTCAACGTTGGACGCTTCTATGGCTTTTCCCATACCCCAGCCGAGTTCTCGTTCATCCCTGTGACGAAGCCCGTCTATATTATTCATATCATCGATTCTGCCTCGTTTCTGAATTCTGGAAAAACGAATTTCGATAGGAGCGTAGATAGAGATCAGGATAAAACCTTCTCCGAACTCTTGCCTGAAGGTTTCCACTTCGGCAATCCCGCGTACTCCATCCACAACAACAAGATCAGAGCCAGCCTTCTTGATTAAAGGAATGCAGCGTATGGCGACTGCATTCATGCCTTCGCATTTGCGCAGTTGTGTTGCAACCGTTCCGGTGTTGGAGTCATTGGGCTCAAGTCCAAGTCTTAAAACTTCCTTTCGGATCACGTTACCCATGTTAATAATGGGAATGCCCATCTCAGCAGCAATTCTGGCAGCTTCTGATTTTCCAGATGCCGGCATGCCTACGAATGCTATTATTTTCATAAAAATTACCCTTTAAAGTTAAACTATTATATTTAAATTGAATTTGTATTGAGTTAAACTAGAAGTTTTTGAAGCGTTGAATCTTAATTGAAAGATGAGTAGATCTATAATAGTAACTTAGCGGACTTTTTATAATAGTAACTTAACAGACTTGAATATTGGAGGAGTATACACATTAACCACGTTTATAATCTGATTCTAGTCAAACCACAGGATCATATATATCATTTCCTGAAAACTGACACTTGAATAATGAAAAAATTGGGTAACGAAAAAAACAGAGTAAAAACAGAGTAAAAAATAACAAGAAAACCTGAAGTAAGGAAGATTAAAAGAGAATTAAAAACTTGGATGAAGATCTCATCCCTTAAGAAAACATTTTATTGAAAACTGAGCTCTTGAAATCTACCAAGGGTTTTAGCCTGTAATCCTCAAGAAGTACTCTACGAGTATTTTCTACTGGAACGCTCAAGGAAATTTCTTTTGTCCGGCCATAACGACCTTTGCTTACGACTACTGCATTGACTATACCCAACATATCAAGTTCGGACATGAGGTCGGTAACCCTGCGCTGCGTGAGAATATCCACATCAATGTGATGACAGAGCTGGCGGTAGACATTGTACATTTCACCTGTAGTGACATTCTTGCCTTCTCTGCCTCGATTTCGCAGGAGGATGATACTATAGAGTACGAGTTTGGATTGGGTAGGAAGGGTTCTTACTACTTCGACAACGCGATCGATTTCGATTTTTTCCTGAGCGTGCCTTACATGTTCTTCAAGAACTTGAGGCTGGTTTTCCCTTTCTGCAATTTCCCCTGATACTCTCAGAAGATCGAGTGCGCGCCTAGCATCACCATGCTCCTGAGCTGCAAAAGCGGCGCATAATGGGATTACCATTTCACCGAGAACGCCATCGTTATAGGCCATTTTCGCCCTTTGTTTCAGGATATCGCTGATCTGTTCAGCATCATAAGGAGGGAAAATTAGTTCTTCTTCACCAAGGGAACTTTTGACCCTGGGGTCCAGAAATTCAGTGAATTTCAAATCATTTGAAACGCCAATCATACTGACTTTGGCTTTCCGTAGATCTGTATTGATCCTCGAGAGATTATAAAGAACTTCATCGCCTTTTTTGATCAACTTATCAATTTCGTCCAGAATTATGATGATGACCTGCTCTCTTGAATCAATTGCTTCCTTAAATTTCATGAAAACCTGATCAGTAGGCCATCCTGTCATAGGAACTTCTTCTTCGAAATGTCTAGCAAGATTTGCAAGGAGCCTGTACTGTGTGTCGATCACTTCACAATTAATATAAACAACTGAGCAGAAAAGTGATTTGTCTTCGCTTACTCTCTCAAGTTCTTTCCCAACATATCGAGTAACCGCAGTTTTTCCTGTACCTGTTTTCCCATAAATCAGTACATTGGAAGGAGTCTCTCCTCGGAGTGCGGAAACCAAGATTGTTGCAAGGCTATTAATTTGTTCATTCCTGTGCAGTAAAAGGTCAGGCGTATAAGAAGGCCGAAGTACTTCTTTATTTTTGAAAATTGATTTCCCGTCAAGTAATTTTTCGAATAAGCCGTCTAATGAATGAGCTTTTATCATGAGTGACCCTCTATAATAGTTGATGATGTCAGGTATATAAGGAGATTAAGACAGTTGTCATATTTTAACATTGATAATTGCATATTTTAACCTTGATAATTGACAGATGAAATTTATTATTATAATAATTGATAATTTTAATTATTAATATACTATATGAACCTAATAGATCATATGAACCTTTTACACTAAGTTTTTCATATAACCTTTTATACTAAGTTTTTTTACCTTCGTTTTTATATTATAAACTAGAATAAGTAGACTTTTTCAAGCAAATATGTTTTTTGGAATAAATTTTATTTTTTAAATTTTTCAGATTTAAGACGAGCCTATATACTTATAACTGAGCATAACTAAGCTTAGTTTTTTGAAATTTTTAACATAAGAATTTTAGTCTTGAGTTTTATTCTTTTTTTAAACATTTTACTGATGTCTGAATCTGGAGATTTTTACAGGCTGCATAATTTTAATTGTGTGAAACTTTAAATATCGAATATCTCTGTTTTAAAGTTACCTTTTTAAAATAACCTTTGTAAAGTTGTCTTTAAATTATCCTGCTCAGATATTTTAGATAATGATAACCTCAACTACTGGACAAGCTTATTTCAATAATTACAATGACTAAGATATTACAATGATTAAGATAACCATTGAGTACCTTCATATAATTACTATGAGAGAATTACTTACTATGAGAGCATGAAGGAATTTAGAACGTAATTAGGGCTTTTGAGTGGGGGATGTTTGGAAAGGGTAAATTTTTATCTTCTAGTACTATATCTAGTACTAGATATAGAATTTAAATTCACTTTAGAGATTCTGAAAATTTAATTTATTACTCGTTGAATTTTTTATGAAAAAATTTTGTGAATCTTACTCTTGAAGAGAAAGGAATAAAAAATACACAATTCTTATAGTTAATGCCTGAAGTTTTCATTTTCTATTAATTGCTTCTAAATAACAGGTAATATGTTAAGATGCCCTAAAGCCCAGAGAAAAATCAATATTTAATACAGTCTTAATACCATCTTAATCCCGTCTCTAGTTAAAATTTTAGGCGAAATGTATATATAAACCAGTAATTTTAAGCATATTTGCAGTAGATGCAATGGAAGTATACCTTATTAATTGTTATGGTAAAGACCCCTTTGTTTCCAGTGGAGATAAGTTTTACCGAAAAAATCTAGCAAAAAAACCATCATCATAAGACACAATCTGCTTGAGATAAAAGATTCCAAATTCCAAAGAAAACGGAGAATAAATTTAAACCCTTCCTTTCATGTGGAAGAAGCTATTAGAGTTTTTGATTACTTTACTCAGGTTTAACTCGAATTTGTCAAAATATATTTCTAATTTCTCTAATTTTCTAATAGAGCCTATCCCAAAACTCAAAATTACTTATCTGAATCCTGTATTCCGAATAATCAATCGAGTTTCTAATCATGAAAACAATCCTAAAATTCTTGATGATTAAGAATTAAATGGCTTTTGGGATAGGCTCATATACAATTGAATTATACAATTGGATTTTATTTATTTATTTATTTATTTATTTATTTATTTATTTATCTATTTATTTATCATATAGTCATTATATATACATCTTATATACATCTAAACAATTCAAATTTTTATTTTATATTTACAAACTTTAGTTATTTTTTTAGATTATCTTGATGTAATCTTGATGTAAATTTCCTTTAATTAACCTTAATTAAAAATTTATTAGAATTATTTAAATTCGATAAAATTCTATGATTTGCTTAAACTCTATATCATTTTACATTTTATAGACAGTCCGATTCGCAAATAAGTTCGAATTTAGCTCAAGGAATTTTATCTCAAGGTTTTGTTCGTTAAACCAAAGCTTTTAGATTCTAATAACTGAGACAGTAATTTCTTGAAAAACGCACTGTTTCAGCATATGATCTCTAAATAATTCTAAAGTGATGGAAATAAAGGAAAAACTGAATAATTAAAAAATGAAAGAAAATAGAAAAACAAAGAGAAGACCCCATTGTTTCCACTGGAGAGTTTATATAACCCCCCGACCCCATTGTTTCCATTAAAGAGCTTGGAGATAAAAAGCAGCAAAATAAAAACAAAATTTTATTTTGTTTTAAAGCAATATAATGTTGTTATGTTATAGAACTTATAGTATATATACATTACTAATTTAAACATTATTAATTTAAATAGTTGATTAAATTAAAAAATATTTAGTTGATAAAGGAACATTTAATCAAAAATTTCCATCTTGTAAGACAAGTAAGTTCTATTAGAACGATAAATTTATTTCTTTTGGAATCATGAAACCCTTTCCACTCGAAATGTAGGGGTCCCCCTCCTAGAAATAATTCACATTATTACAATAGCCCCCTTCTAGAAATAACTCACATTGTTACAAAGCCTATTCTTATTCTTTTTAGTAGAAGAGTAAGTTTAGGCTGATCAATGAACAAAGCTAAATAATTAAAAATTTCGTTGGAAAATACTGGGTTATAAGAATAAAGTACTAGATTAAGATTCATAGAGCTTATTTCATTTAAGATTTTTTACTTATTTATTGAGTCTCCCATGCCTTCGATCGATATCATCCATCATATCCAGCATCTTTCGTATGGCAGTTCGGATAGCATCAGATTGACTTACGAATTTTTTATTATCTCCCACATGCTTATTAAGGTCATCCAAGAGCTCTTTAGGAATTTCAACGCTTACTTTTGGCATTACAATTGCACCCATTCTGTTATTTTGTGCATTTAAGGTCTTCTTTAATAATTAACCATTTCTCAAGTAATTAACTGTCTTCACATCTGTTAGACATCTGTTAGTATACATATTGTTAATAATATTTCATATGATATAATTATAGGATAAGCTTGTAGAATAAAGTACTAGATTAAGATTCTGATCTGTTGGAATGAATCACTTATTCTTTGCAATCCTATGTAAGATGATTATTTCTTGTGTTAAATAAAGATTATTTGAATATTAATCAGATTTCGCTTGGACATTTCAGTTTTCCTGATCAGAAACCCGATTAATTATAGAATACAAATATTTGATAAGCAGTTTTGAATTTTAGGGGCAGCTCAATTATAAAAGGATCTTTATGAAATAACATTTATAAAACAACCCCTTTGCTACCACTGTGTTTTGGCATCGGTAAGTCATTTTCTAGAAATCCAAAGCTGTTGTATAATTTCCACTGGAAGAAAAAATAAAGTCTGAGATTTTCAGACAATGGAACTTTACAACTTATAGATTTACAACTTATAGATTTACAACTTATAGATTTCGATACAGCTTTCTGACAAACTACTAAAAAACTCAGGATCAGAGAGACTCTTTGAAATCCTTTATACCCTGAGCTACATTGGAAAGCAGGATAAAAGCTATTCTCTGGTTAGGCCAGGAACCCAGCCCGCAGTCAGGACCTACATACTTTATTAGGTTGCCAAAGCGTCTGTAATAAATTCTGAGTCTCTTTGTTATAGTAGCTGGGGTCTCAAGTTCGCTAACGATTTCAGGAAGATATTGCTTATCTTTCCAAACGTTGGTACAGTACTTTTCGTTAAGGACTCCTGCCAGGGTGTAGATATCGGTTCTCGCGATCCCGAGCCTCAGGAAAGAATCCGTATCCTCCAATACTTTCTTGTCTATTAGTTCTAGATAAGAGGGTGTACCTGCGGACTCAACTCCTATAACATTTATTGTCGGAACTTCACAGGCAAGATTATAATAGAGAGGAGAATGAAGGTGTATCTCTACATCGGCTCCCCACTTACTGGCCGCTTTTGAAGCGTCGGTAAGGGCTGAGATAATATCATTTTCATCAAAAGTAATTTCAGGATTGAGCCCGATACTTGGTTCATCAATAGAAACTGTTGTGATCTTGAAGTTTTTTGCAGATCTCATGGAGTTCCTAACGAAATTATTCACGCTTTTGGCAAAAAGAGAATAGATATCAGTATACCGTGTACCTCCAAACTCCCTTAAATAAAGCTCGGTTGGACCGGTTACACAGATCCTGACCTTGAGTGTTTCTCCAAACTGTTCTTTATAGGCTTTTGCAACTTTCTCTATAGCTTCAAGCTCCTCGATCTTGGCACACTCAAGTTTAACCTCAAAAGGACTATCACAACAGTTAGGATCTCTTATGATCTTCAGGAATTGTTCATTCATATCCTGATACTGGGGATAAGTGACAACATCCACCCCTGCATCTATTTTTTGCTGAAAGGCATCATAAATTACTGTAAAGAGTTTTTCATCTTCTGCTCTCGTTTTAAAGGCGTTCTGAACCCATTCCTTGCTTACTCCTTCAGGAAGGGGATAGCTTCCAATATCGTCAAAGATGATTTCTTCCATACTCTCATTAGTAGACCTATGAGGATTTAGCATTATTGGAAAGACAGAAAAAATATAAAAATATAGTGAGGTGTTTAAAAAGATTGTTCAAAAAATAATAGAATCAGTGAAGCGTTCAAAAAATAATAGAATCAGTGAAGCGTTCAAAAAAATAATAAATATTGGAAAAACTTAAATTTCATTTTGCCAATCATCTTGCTAACTTCGTCTGGCCATTAAAATATTTATAATGATTTATAATGAGTTAGTGCTGCAAATTCTTCTTATAGCATATTTGCCTGTCTCTTTTTATAATAAGTTGTTTTTTATTTTTTACTAATTTAGTTATTTTTCTGTATCTTTTTTTTCTGCATTAAACTCATTGATGCCTTTTGCGGTATTCTCAAGCAGTTTGAAAGCGAGCTCCTGATCCGGCCAGAAGGCTAGCCCACAATCCGGACTTGCATACTTTATCCGGTCTCCAAGCACGGAGTAGGCAGTTTCAAGCCTCTTTTTTACAACCTCTGGCGTTTCTAGGTCAGTAACGATTTTCTGCATGTATTCCTTTTCCTTCCAAGCATTGACTCCATATGTTTCATTGATAACGCCTATAAGACTGGAGATATCAGTTCTCGAGACTCCGAGCCTGATGTAGGTATTTGATTCCTCAAGCACTTTTTTATCTAGAAGGCTTAGATAAGAAGGAGTTGCCGCGTATTCAAAACCTATAACATTGATAGGAGTTTCACAGACAAGTTTATATTTTAATGGGGAGTGTAAGTGAATTTCCACATCCACTCCCTGTTTCCGGGCATAGGTAGAGGTAATAGTAAGAGCAGAGATAATATCAGCGTCAGAGAACTCAATTCTATCATTCATCCCGAGACTGGGCTCATCAAGGGCTATAACCTTTATTTTGAAATTTTTCGCTAATTTAAACGCCTCTTTTATGAAATTCTCAATATCCAATGCAAGTACGTGATATGCATCCACGTAATTCGTTGTCCCGAAGGCCTGAAGGTACAAATCGGTTGGACCTGCAACGCAAACTCTGACTTCAAGAGTTTCTCCTATTTCTTCCCTATACTGTTTTGCAACCTCGTCAATTATCTCAAGCTCAAGGATTTTTGCATTTTCCTCTTTCAGTATGTAAGGCTCATAACAGTTCTTTTCATCTTTGATAATGTCTAGAAACTGCCCTATCATGTCTCTAAACTGAGGGTAAGTAGGTACGTGTACACCCACGTCGATTTTCCTCTGAAATGCCTCCCTTACCATAGAAAAAAGTTTCTCGTCTTCATTCCGATTTTCAGCTGCTGCCTTTACCCAGTCTCTTGTAAGACACTCAGGTGTGGGAAGGCTTCCTCCATCGATAAAAATGATGTCTTGCATACTGTTATGTAAGACAGTATCAAGTATTATAATTATTGGAATTTGTCTGATAATTATTGGAATTAATCTGGTAATTATTGGAATCACTCAACTAATAAATCAATAAGCATGACGCCTAACATCTTGAAATTCTATAGTGTAAATTATAATACCATATAAATATAAAAAGAAATTTAAGGTATAAAAGAACATATAAGAAAGGGAGTTTTAGGAGCTTATGCCCTAAAATGTTCACTATGGGAAAAAAATAATAATATAAAGGGAAATAAACAAGGTTTGATTGGAGAAAATACTTAGAAAGGATCTTAATGGATCTAAAACAGGGTATTTATTGGCGGAAGGGGGCACATGACCTTATTAAAAAAATAATAATTATCCAATCGTGACTCTTAAGGTTGTTTCAGAAAAACTGCCAAAAAGAAGAAGTTCTGGATTGCATTTCTGTAAATATTCAACTAATATTAAGTTTGGGGGGTCTGAGTTATGAAAAGTGAAATAAAATTACTAAATGAATATTATCCCTGGAATGAAGTAGAACTCAAAGGAGCCAGATGTTATTTAAAAGGAAATGTTTTTTTCAAGAATAAACTCCTGAGCCCAGAAAAACTTGCTGAGCTGATATTACCTTTAATCTGTAAAGAAGAAAAGGGTAATGAAAAAAACATAGGAGATTTTCTCGAGAAATTAAATGGGGTGTTTGCACTTGTTGCCGAGGCTGAAAATACCATATTCTGCGCTGTTGATAAAACAAGAAGTATTCCTTTGTTTTATACAAACACAATGAACAATTTTATTGTATCAGACAGTGCCCACTATTTAAAGGAAGAAATAAATCAGCATTCGCTTAATCTGCGACTGAATGAGGAAAAGGCAGCAGAATTTATGGTTACAGGATATGTAACAGGCAATGAGACGCTTTTTGATGATATAAAGCAAATAAGAAACGGTGAGTTCTTAATTTATAAGAAAAATGAAAAGAGTCTGGAATCCTACTATTACTTCAGGTATTTGCATGGCGACTACTACGAACTGCCTGAAAGCAGGCTGCTTGAGCTGTTTGACCAGGCCCTTGTGAATGCCTTCTCAAGGCTTATAGAGAGCACCAGTAAGCAGGGGAAAAGGCTGGTAGTGTCCTTAAGCGGTGGGCTTGATTCGCGCACCGTTGCTGCAATGTTAAAAAGGCTTGGAGCCAATGATGTCATATGTGTGAGTTATGGGAGGAAAGGCTGCCGGGAGGCCGAGATAAGCAAACGTGTGGCAGAAGCCCTGGGTTATGAGTGGATTTTCATAGAATCTACCGCAAAAAAGTGGCATGAGAGTTATAATTCAAAAGAAGCCGACTTATTCCGGATATGGTCTGGAAACCTGACATCTCTCCCGCATATGCAGGACTTTCCGACTGTAAAAGAATTGAAGGCCCAGGGAAAAATTCCGGAAAATTCAGTATTCGTCCCAGGACACAGTGGAGATATGATTACAGGTCGCAGTATTCCTGAATATTGCCTCGATAATTCAGCGAACTTTGATCTGGAAACCTATCTAGCAGCCACTCTGGAACGATACTATAGTCTCTGGAAATGGCCTTATGGGCAGGAGCTTGAAAATATATTCAAGCATAGGATAACCAAATCAACACCAGGACTGGAAATCAAAGACAATGTAACCCTTGCAAGCGCAATAGAATGTTTTGAATTTAATGAAATGCAGGCAAAGTTTATTATCAATTCAGTCAGGGTCTACGAGTTTTTTGGATATGAGTGGAGAATTCCGTTATGGGATTCCGAATTGATTAATTTCTTTTTAAGAGTTCCGGTAGAATACAGGATAAACCAGAACCTGTACAAGAAATATGCCAGAGACCACCTGTTTTCAGGGGATCTGGAAATGCTTAAAAAAATCGATTGTACTACAGATTTCCTGAACCTCAAGACCTTGGAAAATCGCTCAAAATATGAAAAAATCCTTCATTACAGGACATTCCTTCACAGCTACTATGACGAAAAATTTAATAATCCTATATGGGGGAGATATTTTAAAAACCCTCTTATCTCGAGGTTTTTAATTAAGGTTTCTAGGTATGATAACGAAAACATTGAGGAATATCCGCTGCTAAAAACAATAATTGAATACAGAAATGAAGAAAAACTCCATCTGTCAGTGAACGGAGTAAGTTCATTGGAATACCTGGCAGGCATCGAGGGAGAAATTTATTCTTCCCAAATTCAGAAGGTTCTTACATCAGTTGGTTCTCCGGCAAAAGGGCCTCTTTAATTATTTATATAAAGCCAACTTTTAAAGTTCACTTCAATTTTTATATATAAGTTAGTAGGGTTGAAACTGAAAAGAATAAAGAAAGGGAGAAAGGGAAAAAGGGTATTAATTCTAATTTTCCTTTCTTCTTTTTCCTTTCACTATTTTTTCTATCCTTTTTCTCTCTTTTGTTTTCCTTTCCTCTTCTCTCTTTACTATTTTCCCTTTTCGGCTCTTATTGTTTTCACGTTGATTCCAATCTTCACATGGATTCCGGAGCTGCGATTCCAAGCGTATCAAGGGAGTTCGCGAGTACAATCCTTGCGCAGTCCACAAGAGCCAATCTTGCAGCCCTGACTTTTTCATCCTCGGCAGCGATCACAGGCACAAAACGATAGAACTGGTTGAAGGCATCAGCAAGTTCGCGGGCATAAATGGCAAGGACGTGAGGTTTGAGTTCACGGGCCCCAATGTCGATTATATTGTCAAACATTGCCATCTTCTTGATAAGATCGATTTCTGTGTCCTCAACAAGGATAGAAGGCTCGATTTCCGTGGAGGATTCCCAGGCTACTTCCTCTTTTGCTTTCTCAAGGATGCTGCAGGCACGGGCATGGGAATACTGGATATAAGGAGCGCCCTGCTTCTCGAAGTCCAGAGCTTCTTTCCAGTTAAAAACTGTGGACTTTTCAGGGGAGACCCTTACTATATCGTATCTCACCGCACCTATACCTACGATTTCCGCAACCTGTTTTTTGAACTCGTAAGAGGTCTCAGGGCGGCGGGCATCGACCTGTTCGAGAGCAGATTCTGTAACCCTGTCAAAGAGTTCATCTGCACTTATGAACTGCCCACGTCGGGTGCTCATTGAACCTTCAGGAAGGGAAACAAACTCGAAGATAACGATTTCTGGCTCCTTTACTCCGATTGCGTTTAAGGTAGCCTTGAGCTGGCCTGAAATCAACTTGTGGTCAGCTCCGAGGACATCAATTATGCGGTCTGCCTGTCCGGCTTTCCATTCATGGTAGGCAAGATCTCGAGTCGTATAAAGAGAGGTACCATTTGAGCGCTGGATAACAAGGGTTTTTTCAAATCCGTAATCCGAAAGGTCTACCACTAGAGCGCCTTTATCGGTTTTTGTCCTTCCGGTTGCCTTGACCTTTTCGACAACATTATGTACAGCTCCAGATTTAAGGAAACTTGACTCATTAACAAAACTGTCGTGGGCAACATTCAAGCGAAGCAGCGTCTCCTTAATTCCGGAAATCGCCAGGGAAACTGCCTTATCAAAGCTGTCAATCGTACTGACATCTCCAGTTTCTACCTTTTCCATAATGGCATCAATTTCCTTTACGTAATCCGGATTTTTATCCAGCTCAGCATTGGCTTTAATATACACATTAGCAATGGCAGAGTCTGATTTTTTAGATAGGTCAAGCTCGAAGCGTTCGCATGCCCAGGAAACTACTGCAATCTGGCGGCCCATGTCGTTGACATAATACTGTACTTCAACATCGTATCCTGCTCGCCTGAGAATGCGGGCAAGAGTATCTCCGATAATGGAATTTCGAATGTGACCGACATGCAGAGGACCGTTTGGGTTTGCTGAGGTGTGCTCAAGTAATATTTTATTTTTCGGGGCTCCACAGCCAAATTTCTCCTTTTCCTCTAAGACTGCAGCAACTGTCCTGTTTAGATAGTGCTTACTTGCATGGAAGTTAATGTATGGGCCAGAGGCACTTACCTCTCCTACATACGAACTATCCGGAATTTTGATTGCAGAAACGATACGAGTTGCAAGCTCTTTCGGGTTTTGCTTGTACAGGCTTGCCAGCTTGAAGGCAGTCCTGCTCGCAAGGTCAGCATGAGAAGAAGTTTCGAAATAAAGTTCGGAATCTTCAATTTCAAGTCCGATCTCTTGTATAGCGTCTTTTAAGATTGATGTAGCCTGAGCTTTGAATTCCAGGAACAAGGAAATCACCTGTAAAAATTACGAAGATAATGTGATTATTTTAATTTACCAACTTTGATCCAATGATCTAATGGCGGTTTAATTAAAAAAGTATTGGATAAAAAAGTATTGGATGAAAGTATTGGATAAAAAGTATTGGATGAAAGTGTTGGATAAAAAAGCATTAGATAGGAGTCGGTTAAGATCAGACTCCAGTACTATACCTGAGAACTGCAGCAATGCCTCCAAAGGCATTCATAAGCTGTGAGCCTTCATCAAAATCCGTGGACACGAAAACAACTTTTGCATTGCTCCTATCAGCAAGTGCTGAGAGTTCATCTACGACATCAGTAACGTCCGTGACTTCAAGGGAAGCTCCGCAGTTCGGACAGTTTCCGGCTGTGGGGGCTGGTTCTCCTGGCTTCCAGCGCCTAGTCCACTTATTTTCATACCCGCAAACGCTACATTTTGTGGTCACTCTTTCAGCCCGCAGGTCTTCGGAAAGCAAAAGCATGTCCACAGCATTGATCTCAAGGTTTGCCCGGACCTGAGTTTCTCCATAGGCTACTTTGCCTGAGTCGGCAATCAGCTCCTTGAAGAAAGCCCTAACAGCGTTCTTTTGCCCCATGAGCTCAAGGTCCTGGAGTTTATCTCCGGCAGCATTCACCAGTTCCGAAAGCCCGGATTCGTCCGTGTAGGCTATGTCGAAGAGCCCAATAATTTTCTTCATAAGCTCGTGGTGCAGAAACTCTCCAGCGTGAAATTCTTCTTTTGTAGGAGATGGGCCTCCTATCAGGATACCTTTGAGATCCTTAGGCTCAACGGCAAGGAAAATCTCACTAGCAGCATCTCCTATCCTTTTATAGAAATCATGGATAGCAATCAGTCTCAGTTGCTGGAAACGGTGAGCACTCTGACCACCTTTCCTCTGCTTTCCAGGAACAGTTGAGGTCAGGTTGCGGAAAGCCTGGATCTGTTTTCCTACCAGAAGTCCTACTGTAGCTTCCCTACGGTCAAGGACCAAAAGCCCGAAAGTTCCTTTATCCTTGAGCATATCCTCGAGAGGTTCAAGATAGAAAGAGGAATCACAATGATATTTATAAACAGTAATGGGTTCCGGGGGGACGATAACTTCGCTTTCCATGCTGGTCTTGTTAGCTCCAATATCCACAGCTCCTGTGAAATATATAATTCCGTTTTCAGGAACCTTGTCTAGATACCTGAGCCTTGAAAGAAGAGATTCAATGGCTCCCTGTACATTCGTCCTGGTGAGCTTTGACTTGATGTTTGCAGCCTGCCCGTGCTCGTCTTTCAACTGGTTTGTAACGTCAAAAATTTGCTTGTCAGCAGGAATATAAAGAGATATTAGCTCAGTACTTCTTCCCTTTTTATCCCTCAGGCTTTCAAGCTTCTTTTTAAATTCATATTTTTCGTGTGCAGATGGTTCAGTCATTTTAAAAATTCCCCGTAAAGAAAGTAACAGGATTCTTATATTTCTTATATTCCTGATATTTCTGGTAAATTTGAGGTTGAATCCTTATTGAATTTGAGATTAATTGGATTTGAGACTATTATTTTTTGATGAAATTGATAAATTTAAGGTTAGTTAACTTAGAATGTTATTTAAGGCTAGTTAACTTAGACTACTTGATTAATCTGAACTATCAAATTTTCTTGAATTAGAATTAACCTTAACCACTGGTTCGGCTTTAAATTTCCTGTAAAGTTATTGAGCTTTTTGAGCTTGTCTAATTTGAAAGCAGATTTGAGATTTTCAATGTATATTTCAATAACTTTTATATTTAAAGTCTTAATATATTTTATTAATCAGTTCCCCATTCGTTTAACTTTTCGGTTAGCTTAACAAGGGTGAACAGAGGATTTAAAAAACAATAAATCACATAGTGAGTCTTGTCTCAACCGAAAGCTGAATGTAAAAACCGCTCTGAACACGGAAAACTGAGAGTAAGAGTACGCCTTTCAGAAAAGCCGAAAATTCTAAAGCCGAAAATTTGAAATTTCGGTAAAAAGCTAACTTCCTTATTGACATGCTTTTCTATTAGCGTAAACCTGCCCTTTTTCGTGTTCTGTTGATATCACTAGATATGAGACATAGTTTTACTCAAACTGTATTTAACTAGTTCAAAATTGAATTTATCCCTGCTGGTTATCCACGCTGGAATTATATCCTAATTGAAACCTGAGTTTATATGTGTTTCTATTCCTCAACTCTTTTTATATATTAGTTTTCATATAAAAAATTAACTAAAAAACTAACTGAATCTTACTCATAAATCGCTAGCTATCATGGTAGGAAATTTGGGCAGATTAAGGTTGAGTTAGCTAGGTTAAGTTAATAAAGCTAAGTTAACCAAGTTAATTTAGCCACATTAAGTTAGCCAAATTAGGTTTGCAAGAGCTGGATTAACCATAGTAAGAAAGTCTTTTGGCAGGAGACTTTTTCCCGTTCTTTGAAAGCAGGACTACCCTGCTGATTTCAGATTCATCCGCAATTTCATATCTAAGATGTTTTGCAAGTTCCTTTGAAAATTCAAGAACTTCTTCATGAGTAGGCATTGCAGAACGGTCAAGCCGGAGTCGTGAGAAACCAAGATGCATGTACGCTTTTATTTCAATAAAACCAGGAGAAGCTTTTTCTATAAGTCTGGCGTAAGCCTCAGGATTAAACATGTTTTTATCTTTAACCAGAGTGGTCCGGATAACTGTTCTTGATTTTTTTTGCTTCATGAGGGACAGCGACTCATTGATCTTTTCCCAGAGGACAGGCGATTTGGGCTGGCATACCTTCAGGTAAGTCTCAAAATCCGGAGCATCGAGACTCATGTAGAGCTGGGAAGGGGAAATTTTTGCAAGCATATCTGGGTTTGTCCCGTTTGTAACAAGGAAAGTTGTAAAACCTCTTTTTTCGTACTCCTCAATAAGCTTCGGGAGATAAGGGTAGAAGGTTGGTTCTCCAGACAGAGAAACCGCAACATTGTTAGGCTCATTGCTCTCAAGCCAGCGTTCTTTAAGCGCATTTGGAGAACCACCAAAGCCAGTGACTAATTTACGCTGGCAGGCGATGCTTTCTTCCACTATCTTCTCAGGCGAATCCCATTCCTTGGGCGCAGGAACAGAAACCTCAGTCGGACGCCAGCAAAATAGGCAACGCTGGTTGCACATAAGCGTTGGAGTCATCTGAAGGCAGCGATGGGACTGAACCCCATAAAACTTCGATTTATAGCAAAAGCCCTGATCATTCATAGCGTGCCTGAGCCAGAGACAGGTCTTAACAGCCGAATGGCGGCCTGCCAGAGCATAGCCTTGCTTTTTCAGGAGAGTTTTAAAATCAGGGATGTCAAAAGGAAGAAGAGTAGACTCTCCATCCCGGTTTTCTTCCTGAATCACCGGATTTTCTTCCCCGGCATTGTCTTTTTTTTCTTCCAGAGGCATTTTTCACATATTAAATCTTTGTGATATATATAAGGATCGGATAATATAAGGATTGGAAAATAATTTTGGAAAGGGCTTTTATAATCTTCAATCGAAAGCAAGAATCTTTACATCAAGATCCTCGAGATCCACAATTGGGACTCTGGCAGTTACGGGAATTAAATTTACACGCTTCTGGAACTCTGTCTGGTCTTGCCAGGTCCCGGAATTGACAAGAAGGACATTTTTATAACGCTGGACTCCCAGAGTGTGGACATGGCCTGTATGGATAATATCAGGCACAGGATCAATTATAAAATAATCTTTTTTCTCAGGGGATATGGAAACCCTGCTTCCGTAGGTTGGAGCAAGGTGCCTGCGCTTTAGCATCTCAAGGACTGCTCCTGCAGGTTCCTGATACGAGATACCAGGGATAGTTGCCACAAGATCATCAATAGACCTGCCGTGGTAGATTAAAATCCGTACTCCGTCAAGCTCTACAAGAGCTGGATTACCGACGAAAATGACATTCTGAGGGAAATCTGCTTGAATGCTTTCCGGCAGGGCTGGTTGGGGTTCGGCCTGGCGGACGGCATCGTGGTTGCCCGGACTTATTATTACGCGAATGTGCTCGGGAATTTCCCGGAAATACTCGGCAGCTTTCCTATATTGGTCATAAACATCCAGAATATCCAGTTCCTTTTCTTGGTCAGGATAGATCCCTATTCCATCAACAAGGTCACCTGCAACAACAAGGTAACGGACACTGGCTGCAAGCTCCCGCATGATCTCTGAGTCCGATTCTCCTTTTAAAAAATCCAGGAAATCCAACCAGGAATCTTTTAGAAACTGGGAGCTGCCAACATGTACATCGGAAATTAATATAGCTTTCCCATGACTCCCGGTTCTGCGCTGGACACTATTCGGAGCATCGGGTTGTATTAGTTTTGTAGCAAGCATCAAGCTTCCGTCAGCAGTTACCGGGCCTGTTGCCCCTATGACCTCATCGAGAATGATTCTTGAGGCGAGTTCAAAGAGCTCTTTATCGGAATTTCGAATAAGGATTGGAAAGGAGCCTGTCGGATCCTCTAGAGAGAGAATCTTGTGGCCGTTTGTTGTGTTACTAATATCTGAAACCATGCCTATAATCGAGATTTCTTCAGATCTTCCGTCTCCTCCCCGGCGGAAGCTTCTCCTTTTCAAACTTTCTATTGGGCGTGCATTGGTCCTTCCCCGAATAATTTCCGAAAGCCTGCTGTATCTATCTCTGAAATACTGCACAAACTGCATATATTCTCCAGTACAGGTAGAATGCCCTGTTATATCGGAAATTACGTTCACAGGATTTCTGCCTGGGTAGTGTTTGTGTTCCTCGTTCTTAGAATCAGAAAATAGCCCTCTGTCAGAAGCGAAGGAAGAAATCTCTGACCTGAAGACTCGATTTGAAGGAGGTGAGGAATGAGAGTTCCCCTGCCCAAAAAAAGAAGACGTTGACCTGCTTACAGCCTGAGACGTTGACCTGCTTACAGTCTGGGAAGACTGAGAGTAAAAAGTCGGAGGTTCTGCCTTTACTGAAGAAAGGGGATTTGAGGCAAGATTTGAGGCTAATGTAAGATTTGGGGCCGAATCTTCCTCAGATAATTCAGTTGAGATAGTAATTGATTGAGTATCTTGAGTATCAGGAGCTGGTTCATAAGCCGTACCTGGAACCTTATTATCCGGTTCATAAGCCATACCTGGAACCTTATTATCCGGAACAATCTCTGGAACTGAAATAGGGTCTGAGTCTGGGTCCTGAGACAATTTTATACTCGGGCCAGGGGCTGAAATAACAGCATTGAGCTCTGAGGAGGATAGAGCAGATTCTGGAAAGAATTTTACTTCTAAAAAGGAATCTGGCTCAGGAGAGGAATTATTTAAGCTGGGAGAAAGTATGGAAGCCCCAGAAAGAGTTTTCTTCTCTTCAGTAAGATCCTCTTTGTAGATCCGCTTTGAAGATTTTCCAGCAGAGGCTACAAAGCCCTCAAGATCTATATGTTTGGTTCCTATGACAATAACTGAGTTATTTACAGTTGAAAGGACATAATTGAGCAGGTCTGTGGGAGAATCGCTAGATTTGATGAGTTCCACAGCTTCAGGGCTGATCTGGTATTCTTTTTCCATAACAGCTCTTATAATATCACTACTTTCCATAACTTCGTTCTAACCTTTCTAAACTAATCTGAGTTCTTCCAGGTTTTTCGTCTCTCTCATCTGGGCCAAAACCAATTTCATTATGGACCTGGAAAGGCTACAGTAAAAGCCTGCATATAAGAATAAATATGATACGAAACTAATATGCTAAGTTTAATTAGTTACCGTAAACAAAAATCTTATAAAACGTTTGTTTTCTGCGATAGGATACTTATAGTTATTAATTCCTATCTACTATAGAATATATTCCATCTCTACCGGTTGAGAAAGAGATAAACTCTTATTTACTGTAGAGATCTTGAGTTGATCTTATAATCTTGAATTGATCTTAATTTCTATTTAAATTTCTATTTAATGTAGAGTGATTATGCTGAATGACTGTGCTATAGTATATTAAAGAAATATAAAACTATTATGACAAATTTCAATGTTCATTGTGACAAATTATGAATATTCAATAATGGCGGAGTCAATTTTAATTAATATAGAATAAAAGCAAACTTTCAGTAAATCTACTATAGAGGCTCAATGAGCAACTTTTGACTAATTTATATGTCAGAAAATTAGAATATAGAACGGTAATTAGTTCTGCGACTGGATTATGATCTGAGAATGGTATTATTATTATTATTATTATTATTATTATTATTATTCTGATGTCAAAAAAGTTCAACTAAATTAGATTTTGGTCGGGCAAGGTTGGATGAAAGACTGGATGAAATTTAGTGCAGCATCCTAAAAAATAAAATCAAAAGAATAAAGGCTGATTATGAGCAAAAATAATAAGGAAAACAGTGTCCAGGAACAGGAAAATCATTTTGTTTCCCTTGGAAAAGACTTGCTATCTGTTGTAGCTATCTTGGTTATTTTCATGGTCTTTTCCAAGCTGGCATTCGGACTCTGGACTCCTATGGTTGCGGTGGAGTCGGGGAGTATGGAACCGCATATGCAAGTAGGAGATATTATTTTCATTAAAAGCATTGATCTAGTGAATGTTATCACGAATGAGGAAGGAAAAAATACAGACTATAAGTCTTTTGAAGCTTACGGAGATGTCATTCTTTACCGTCCTTATGGAGAGCAAGGGGTAACTCCAATAATTCATAGGGCTATGTACAGAGTAGAAGCTGGAGAGCCTATGTGGGAGAATGGCCCGGCTGCTCCGTATTCCGGTTATATTACCAAAGGAGACAATGTTATAACTAACATGCACTTTGACCAAGAAGGACAGATAAGCTACGAAATGCCTGTAAAAGACGAATGGATTATAGGAACTGCGCAATACAGGATTCCTTATCTGGGATATATCAGGCTGTTCTTCTCGTGAGCAGGTCAGCATGACTGCTCAATCTGTTTTTTAAGCTTCTAAACCTGTTCTTTCCATGAACCGGTTGAACAGTTTTTTTATTTTTTACAGTTTCAGGTTTTCGATTTATCCTCGTTTAGGCTCCTCAGGAATTGAGGAAAGTTAAAGATTGTAATCGCTGAAAGAAAGGTGCAATTCCAAAACAGATAAATAAAGGAAAGGAATGAGAAAAGAGTCAGATTAAGAATTAGAAAAACAATCAAAATGCAATCAAAAAACAGTTGAACAGTCGGAAAAATGACACTTAATAAATTAAAAATCGGGAAGACTGAAACTCCTGGAAACCTTCTTCTTGCACCTATGGCAGACGTGACAAATCTGGCTTTCAGGCTGCTCTGCAGGCAGAATGGAGCTGACATTACTTATACTGAAATGATCAGTGCAGATGCCTTGCTCAATGAAAATCGAAAATCGCTTTTTAAAGGACTCTCTTCTCCTCAAGATCGACCTTTTGGGATTCAGCTTGTAGGAAATTCTCCTGAGAAATTGAGGGAAGCTGCGCTCTTTATTGAGAGTGAATACAGGCCTGAACTTATCGACGTGAATATGGGCTGTCCTGCGCAGCGCATTACAGAAATAGGTTGCGGTTCAGCTCTTCTCAATTCAAAAACGCTTGTATATGAGATAATCTCAGAGCTAACCGGGGCTCTTAAAATTCCTGTAACTGCGAAGATCCGCATTCTTGAAAAGAATGAAAAAACCCTTGAGCTTGCACGCGTGATCGAAAAAGCCGGAGCTTCTGCCCTGACCGTACATGGCAGGAAGGCGAAGCAAATGTACTCCGGAACTTCAGATCTCATGGCGATCAGAGCTGTCAAACGTGAGCTATCTATTCCAGTGATTGCAAATGGGGATATAAGGGACGAAGAATCTGCCGAAACAACTCTTGATTTTACAGGTTGCGACGGGATTATGATAGGACGTGCAGCAATGGGAAATCCCTTTGTCTTCAAGAGGATAAGACATTATCTGGAAACTGGGGAAAAGCTGGAATTTAACAGACAGACCAGGCAATTGGAAGATTTTAAAAGTTACATTGCTTTGCTTGAAGAACACAATCTTTCCTCATCCACAAACCTGAGGATGCATTCCCACTGGTTTACAAAAGGACTTCGCGGCTCGCGGCAGATTAGGGGAAAAATTAATAATCTGAAGGACGGAGAAGCGATAACTGAGCTAATAAAGAATACTTCTCAGGAGAAATATTAAAATATTCTATATTTTTTTAAGAGACATATGTTTACAGCTATGATGCAACAAAAAAAGAGCAGAAGACAGGTTAACCTGGGAATATTATTTATAATACGTTTAAAAAATAATTGTGGATTAGAAATATATATAAAGAATTCCTCTCATTTCACCGAAAACCTAATAATATTCTACACTATTATCCATGAACTATCAGGCACAAAACGGCGTGAACACAGAATTGAAAATAGGCGCTCTTAATGTCAATTGCAACTCAAGGAATGAAAAAGACGTAGGTTAACAATTAGCCGTCCAGGATTATGAATCCCTGAACTTGGATATGTATATCACAATAATATTTCAATAATTTCAATAGTGCCTGACAAAAAATCAAATGCTGATTATATTTGACAAATTAGTAAATTGGATAACATCAGGTTAATTTGATTAATATTCGATTTGATTAATATTCGATTACTAGCAGTGTGCCAGACAGCCAATCAAGACTTGCCAGAACAGACTGCCGAGAACAGCAAAATTACAGAAAAACATTAAAAAACGATAGATAAAACCGCATTAAAAAGGAGAATCCAGATGAAGGAAATCAGAATACACGGTCGAGGAGGCCAGGGTTCTGTTACCGCGGCTGAGTTGCTTTCCGTTGCAGCTTTTGAAGATGGAAAGTTCAGCCAGGCCTTCCCCGCTTTTGGGGTAGAGCGTAGAGGTGCCCCGGTGCAGGCATTCACGAGGATTAGCAACAATCCTATCAGGCTTCGAAGCCAGATTTACACTCCGGATTATGTTATTGTCCAGGATGCAACACTGCTTGAAACCGTTGACGTTGCAAGTGGGATAAAGGACGACGGGATAATTATTGTTAACACAACCGAAACGCCGGAAAGCCTTAAACTCAATACGAAAGCCAGGGTCATGACCGTGGATGCTACAAAGGTGGCAATGGACATTATAGGTGTTCCCATTGTAAACACCGTGCTCCTTGGTGCTTTTGCAGGTGCAACCGGAGAAATTAATGTCGAATCCATCCAGCATGCAATAAGGGCTCGTTTTCCGGGAAGGGTCGGAGAAAAGAATGCAAATGCAATCCAGAAAGCCTACAAGCTTATCAGGAGGGAAGAAGCGTGAGTAACGGATCTGAGCAAGATCGCAAGATACGTCTGGAAGTTCTAAAAACCGAGAAGGAAGAAGAAGGTTTAAACCTTACACGCTGCAATGTCTGTAAGCCTGGTTCAACCCTTAAAAACAAAACCGGAGGCTGGAGAAACTTCCGTCCTGTTTATATTTATGAAAAATGTACTAAGTGCGGGATCTGCGAGATTGTCTGCCCTGATATGTCTGTCAAACGCAGGGAAGATGGCTTTTTTGAATACGATTATGATTATTGCAAAGGTTGCGGCATCTGTGCAAATGAATGTCCTGCAGATGCAATTGAAATGATTCTGGAGGAGAAATAATGATTGATCCAGCTTACAAGAAAAAAATGGTAGTAGTTGAGGGTTCCTATGCCGTGGCACACTCTGCGAAAATCTGCCGTCCAAACGTTATTTCAGCCTACCCAATTACTCCCCAGACCCATATTGTTGAGAACCTGTCCCAGTTTATAGCAGATGGGGAAATTCCCAACTGTGAGTATATTAATGTGGAGGCCGAATTCTCGGCAATTTCTGCCCTAATAGGAGCATCAGCAGTAGGCGCAAGAACTTATTCAGCCACAACTTCTCAGGGACTTCTTCTCATGCATGAGGCACTTTTCAATACTTCAGGAATGAGGCTTCCAGTTATAATGACTGTGGCAAACAGAGCGGTCGGCGCACCGATTAATATCTGGAATGATCACCAGGATGCAATTGCACAGAGGGATACAGGTTGGATCCAGCTCTATGTGGAAGATGTTCAGGAAGCATCTGATACTTTGCCTCAACTCTACAAGATCGCAGAAGACAATGAGATCATGCTTCCAGGTATGGTCTGCATGGATGGCTTTATCCTGTCTCATGTTTACGAGCCTGTTGTCCTGCTTGAACAGGAACTGACCGACAATTTCCTCCCTCCTTTCCAGCCCGAGAACATTCTTGATCCTGAAGACCCCAAGACTTTCGGAGCCTTTGCAACCCCTGACACCTATGAAGAGTTCCGGTATCTCCAGGAACAGGCAATGCAGAAAGCTCTTCCGAAGATTGAAGCTGTGGCAAAGGAGTTTGAGGAAGTCTTTGGCAGATTCCATGGAGGGCTTATCGAAGGATATATGCTTGATGATGCCGAAGTTGTCGTTGTGTCTATGGGCTCTGTTCTTGGGACTGTCAAAGATGTCGTTGACGAATACAGGGCAAAAGGAGAAAAAATCGGGGTTTTAAAGGTCAGATCCTTCAGGCCTTTCCCAAAGAAACAGGTCTGTGAGGCTTTGAAGAATGCTCATGCCGTTGTTGTACTCGACAAGAATATTTCTATAGGGACAAACGAAGGAGCTCTCTTTATTGAAACCAAGTCCTGCCTCTATAACAGTAAGGTCCGTGTACCAGTCATAGGCTATACTCTAGGACATGGAGGCCGTGATATTCGTATGGAAAGCATTGAAAAGGTTATTGAAGAAACCAAAAAGATTGCAAAGTCTGGAATTACGGTTGAAAGCCAGTTCCTGGACCTCAGGGAGGAGTTGCTATGAGCAAAACTGCACCAAAAACATATATCACCTCGGGGCATAGCGGCTGTGCAGGCTGTTGTGATGCCTTTGCTGCAAAATTCACACTCATGGGCGCAGGCCCAAACACTATTGTAGTTAATCCAACGGGCTGCCTTGAAGTAATGTCCACACCTTTCCCATATTCCTCCTGGCAGGTGCCTTGGATCCATTCTCTCTTTGAAAACGCAGGTGCAGTTGCCTCTGGCGTGGAAGCTGCCTTAAAAGCCCTTGGCAAAAAGAATGACACCAAGATTGTAGCAATCGGAGGCGACGGTTCGACCATGGACATTGGAATCGGAGCCCTTTCAGGTGCGTTTGAGCGTGGGCACGACTTTACCTATGTCTGTATGGACAACGAAGCCTACATGAATACTGGAATTCAGCGCAGCAGTGGGACACCCTTTAATGCAAGTACTACAACCACTCCTGCTGGAAAATTTTCCTTCGGAAACCCGCGCCCTAAAAAGGACATGCCTGCCATTATGGCAGCCCATGGCTCTCCGTATGTGGCTACAACTTCTATAGGTTTCCCAAGAGACATGATGCGTAAGGTCAAGAAAGCTACCGAAATCGTGGGCCCTACCTATATCCACGCCCATGCACCCTGTACAACAGGCTGGGGTTTTGATACCTCCAAGACCCTTGAAATCGCTAAACTTGCAGTTGAAACCTGTCTCTGGCCCATGTACGAGATGGAAAACGGGGAAATTACTCAGGTCAGGAAGGTTAAGAATCCAAGACCAGTCGAGGAATACCTGAGGACCCAGAAAAGGTTCAAACACCTCTTCACCAAGGAAGGTGGAGAAGAAGAGATAAAGAAAATCCAGGCAATGGCGGACTGGAACATAAAACATTTCGGACTTCAGTGAAAACTGGAGTTCTACTTTTTTAATTTTCTCTTTATTTTACCCTTTATTTTGGTAATTATTCAGCCTACCTTAACCCATTGATATTTCTAGTTAAAATTACAATATTTCTAGCTGAGGCTATGATTTTTTTAGGCAATGTCTTGTTTAATTGGTATAGGTTAATCTTCCTTGTAATATCTTGCTCTTCTTGCTCTTCAGAGTTTCCTTAGAAGTTTTTTAAAACCTCCTTAAAAGACATCTCAAACCGGGTCAGCTATTTTCCTCAAACAGGAGCATTTTGAAATGTGACAAATTTATTGAACTACTGAACTGAAATCTAAAAAGCTCTTGAAAATATTTAGTTTTACTTATATAAATAATAGAAATTAAAAATAGAGCAGCTGAGCCTTGTAAATAATAATTAGGAAAACATAAGTTAAAAAAGGCTTAAAAGCTCTGAGAAATCCAAAAAAGAAGCTTAAACGCCGAATGAAAAAATCAACTTTCAGCAGATATTATTAATCTAAAACTATATATCTCAAAATGTTATACTTAAATTATTTTGTTTTCCAATTTAATGTAGGGAATAACTATTAAAAGTTAAAGGGGTGAGGAGAGATTAAAAATTAATTTTTGTTCAGCTAAAGCTTTGTTTTAAAAGAAGTTGTAAGAAAGACGATTTTCCAAATTCATTTGTGATATAAGATTTGTTTTAAAGTAAAATCCTTATTGGGGAGGATTAAAAATTTATATTTGTCTAGCTTAGGGGATCCTTTCGACAAATTATGATTTTTGGAATTAACTTTCCACTATAACAAATACGAATTAGATATTTAAAAGAAATTTGGGAGTAAATAAATGAAAAAGATAAAGAGTGAAATCCTGGAAACAGATGATATAACGAAGCTGATTTTGCTTTTCATGGCTCTTACAATAGCAATGGTAGCTCTCATATCCAGTGCATCAGCTGCCGCACCGAATCCGAACTACGGTAGCGGCATTGAAGTCGATGGTAACGCTGATGATTGGGATCTCACTGCCGACTACTTTGCTGATATGTATAGGGCTGGAGACCCAACAAAGGATGTGGAATCAAAACTGTACTTGCGCTATAATTGCAGCGAAAAAGTGATGTATGCACTGGTACTGGAAGAAGATCCAGCTCAGGCTCTGGAGTGGGCTAATGATGCTTGGATTGCAATTAATGAGGTACAAAACAAGGTTGTTCCAGGAGATAGTAGCAATTTCGCATGGGTTTATGATAGTGAAAATCTACTGGGATATGAAGCTTCCTTTGCAATTGATGAAGGCATCTATAAGATACTTGCACATATTGAAGTGTTTGACGACGGTAAAGAACAGACATCTGCAACACACAGGGAAAAAGGAGAACCTGCACTGGATCTAATAATCAGCTGTCCTGTAACTGCCTCCATTGGAAACTTTGTCTGGAACGACCTCAATCGTAACGGCATCCAGGACGAGGAAGAAAATGGAATTGCTGGCGTGACAATTGAACTTTATGAGTGTGGAGGTACAACTCTTATTGCAACCACAACAACTGATTCAAATGGATTATACCAGTTCACCGATCTTATGCCAGGTATATACCAAGTCAAGTTCATCCTGCCATCAGGATATGCATTCAGCCCAAAGGATAATGGTGACGATGAAAAGGACAGTGATGCTGATCCAGCAACAGGACAAACGGCATGCATAACCCTTACAGCTGGACAGGAAGACCTCAAATGGGATGCAGGAATGTATGAGCTGATCGAGAAACTCGAGGTCAGCAAGACTGCCATCACCTCTTACACCCGCACCCACAAATGGGGCATTGACAAGTTCGTTACCACCAAACAGACGCACGAAGGAGTTTCAAAAATCTGGCTCTATACAGATGGGCATGGCGATGAAACAGCCACCTGGACCGTGGACGTGAGCTATGAAGGTAGTGAGGACAGTGACTTCAAAGTCTCAGGTGTGATCACTATTGAAAACACTGGAGATCTATCCGCCACTGTCACCAGTATTAGTGATATTCTCGGCGAAACTGGAATTCCGGTTACCGTTTCCTGCGATGAGGAATTCCCATATGAGCTGGGTGTCGGGAAAACCTTAGTGTGTAGCTATAGTGAGGATGTCAATAGCAAGATAGAGGGTTCCAATGTTGTGGCGGTAACTACCGAGAGAAACAACGAATATAAAGGGGGTGTCGAAATAGTCTGGAGCGATACACCCGATACAGAGAACTACAAGACCATCAATGTCCGTGACAGCAGCGTTCTCTTTGGCGAGAAAGATCTTGGCACAGTAACTGCCCCGAGCAACAAGCAGTTTACCTACTTTAAGGACTTTGCATGGGAGGACTACGGCAAGGGCAAGTGTGGCGATTACACCTACGAGAATAAGGCAACTATCGTTGAGACAGGGCAATCTGACGATGCCACACTCAAGGTCAACGTTCAGTGTTACATGTACGAAACGGCTTACGCTAAGGGAGGCGATGACGCAATCTGTTTCATTCCCACATTCAAAAATTGGGGCTGGACCAACCCGATGATTATGTCTGGTACCTATACGATGGACCTTTGGGCCGGCGCCGCGCAGTGCGATCCCACTAAAGGCACCTTGGTTGGCTCGGTGAATGTGGTGTATGGCAGCGATGGCTACGTGACTGTAAACTACAATGTGAATCCGCTCTACCTCCTGGAAGAAACCCACGTGTATGCCGGTTACGACAAGTTCCCGAAGGACAAGAGGGATAAACAGACGGTTGCGCCAGGAATGTACTCCAACGCCAGTCCGTTTAGTGGCGGTGATGTCTATGTCATCGCACACGCGAAGGTAGGAATTCCTGACCCGAATTTTGGTCCTAAGTGAATGAAGACGAAAAACCCGGGAAGCATCCAGCTCCCGGGAATAGTTTTTTTATAAGGCATCCAATAATAAATCTGGACCTCTAGCTATTGATGAGGCTTCGATTACACATTATTTAGGAGATTACACGTTATTTAGGATCTGCTTAAACGCACTCTCAAAATAGAGACTATTTATCTATTTTATCCATTAACTAGGATGAGTATTAGCTCCTCTCAAAAAAGTACAGCTCATTTTCTGAATGAATTCAAATTAAAGTCATAATAAACCTGGATAAAAGAGATTGAAAGCTGAAACTGGAATACTTAGATCACAAAGTAAAAAGAGAGAAAAACATTGGGATGAATAATACTTTGAAAAGACCTGAACATTGAATGGATAGGCGTCTCTTTTTTAAATGTCGTCTTTCAGCACCGTTTTCGAGAAATCCATTTTAACTCTACTTTTAAAAAATACCGTTTTTCGAAGACCGTTTTTTAGTGCTGTTTTTCGAGAAATCCGTTTTTAACTCTACTTTTAAAAAATACCGTTTTTCGAAGACCGTTTTTCAAGGACATCGTTTTTTACAGATGTCTTACAATCCAGATATCTTTCGGTAATATAAAACTATGGATGTACGGCTCTGTAGAAATCCTCTAAATTCTGTTATTACCCAAAAATTTATAAAAATAAAATTGTAAAAATGCTCCTTATTTTTTGTCCCACAAAAAACG
>ENA-UOOK01001404-UOOK01001404.1-fermentation-metagenome-genome-assembly--contig:-NODE-1404-length-31677-cov-4.177629_pt1 | contig 31677 bp, 28 predicted proteins | sample MGYA00245777_ERZ724023 | MGnify/ENA primary metagenome ERZ724023 (study PRJEB28704, sample SAMN03018312) | fermentation metagenome | biome: anthropogenic terrestrial biome; feature: soil; material...
GGTCCGGCAACAGCAGCACAGGCAGCGACAACGGAGACGGCAAAGGCACACCCAAACCGGCCGAGACCGGCAAACTGCCGAAAGAGACCAAAGGAGCACCGGTAAAACTGACGATGATGGTACAAAACCATCCGGTTCAGCCATTCCGGGAAGACTGGCTGGTGTGGAAGCTCCACGAGAAAAACGCCAACGTGGAATTGGATGTATCCGGCTACCAGGGGGACTGGTGGGATGCCATCGCTCTGATTGTTGCTTCCGGAGATATGCCGGATCTGATGTGGATGGTCAATCAGGATGCCATGAAATACGGGGAACAGGGAGCTGTGGTGGATCTGCTGGAGCATTTGGACGAAATGCCCAACCTGAGGGCATTCATGGAAAAGTATCCGGAAGAGACGCCTCCCTTATATTCTTCCGGCGGGAAACTGTACCTGCATCCTTCCCATGGCGCGTTTGGCGACTATAACTCCATGTGGTTGTATCGCAAGGATATCTTTGAAAAGAACCAACTGGATCTGCCCAAAAACTATGATGAGTTTTATGAAACCCTGCTGAAGCTGAAAGAGTGTTATCCGGAAAGTTATCCGCTATACGCCTCGGGTTTAGATATATTTAATACTCTCGGTATCAGTTATGGGGTGCAGCAGGTAATCTTTTATGATCCGTTTTCCCAATCGGTTAAATTCGGACCGGCGGAAGATAACTATAAACCGTTGCTGGAGTTTATCACAAAGGCTTACCGGGATCGTCTGATTCCATTGGAATTCGGAAACTTAAGCAATGAAAAGCTGGAGGAAATGCTATCGACGGATAAAACCTTTATCTATCGTGGATGGTTTGAAGAACATTTTGAAAAGTACAATGAAATCATGCGGGAAGACAATCCTGATTTCACATTGGCTTTTATGCCGCCGCCGGAAGGTCCCGCCGGTGCCTATAATGACTATAAAAGCCTGTTGCAGGAAGGGCTCGTTGTGACCACCACCTCCAGGCAAAAGGAAGCCGCATTGCAGTTTGTCGATTATCTGTTTACCGAGGAAGGAAAGGAAGCGGTAAGCTGGGGGGAGGAAGGTACGACGTTTGAGGTCGTAAACGGGAAAAAGCAATTCCTGCCTGCGGTATCTAACGGAGCGACGGCCGGTATAGAATTTGGCCTTAGGACTTCCGGCAACATGGCTTGGGTGGATACGGACGCCATGGAGGCTCTCATGACGGAAGAGACCGCGGCGATTTATCAGGAAGGGCTGAAATATGTAGCGCCTATGTCGATTTTACCTCCCTTGACAAAAGAGGAGGCAGAGTCCATAACCATCAAGCAGGAGGCCATAGGGAAATATGCCGATGAGACCATCAGCAAGATCGTTATCGGTCAGAATGCCATCGACGAATGGGACGCGTTCCGGGAAGAGCTGAAAAGACTCGGCCTCGATGACGTTCTGTCTGTCTACAATCATGCGGCAGAACGCAGGGAACAAAAACGGAAATAGAAATAGCATACCTTTCTTTACTTTTTAGATCATTTGTATAGAATCGAAGACGAAATCTGTATAGAATCGTATGACAATCTAAAGGATGGTCCATATCTTCACCGGAAACTATCCGTTATAATAATAAACGGTTCCAGCTATTATCATTTTGAAAGGAAGGGAAACCGGAATGAAAAAACTACTATCGCTTTTCTTGTTAGTCGCCACAGTGTGTGTCCTGAGTGTGAATGCTGCAGGAATAGACAATATGATTCATCCGCGCTGGGACGATGCGTCCGTCGTTGATTGTAATCTATACTTTATTTCCGGAAGTCGATCTGCCAATTTTTACGCAAAGATAACCGATTATAGCGGTACGACCAGAAACGTTACGACAGTAACTCTGTATCAAAGTTCTGGAAACGATCTGACTTACATGACAACCGCATGGCTTTCTGAAAGTGGTCAAAATCCGTTGAATTTACGTACTTTGATGATCAAACAATAGCTAATAATGTGGTAAGCTCACTGAAGAAGATAAAAATCGTCGATGGATATTTATACTTTTTCTCCGGATTACCGAATGCAGGTATAAATGACGGTACAACTTTAATGAAATATAACTGCGAAACAAATAATTTAACCACTGTCTGTTCAGATCCTCTTTGCTCGCATAATACGCCCGACTGTAAGTAATCGGACATAGATATGTTTTGCTTTTTCTTGCAGTAATGCTTGCATTAAATTCTATATTATGCCTATATATTACACAGATCAATGAAAATGAATTACCGCATGAAGCTGTTGATAAATTTTTCATATTATATTTTTCATCGCCGGAAACGATGACTTCTGAATATGATGCTCTGCAAGCTTATGAAAACGAGCAAAATGCACTTTGGTCAGAACAAATGAAGCTCGGTAACTATGATTTTAAGCCAAATTCTCTCCGAAATAAATACGCGCCGGAAGGATACAGCGACGCCGAGCTTTTTAATGAAATATTTAATCGAATTCACACAATTCAAGCTTATCCATCAGATATACAAAATGTAATTAACCGCGCAAACGCTAATCTTCGGGAATTCGATTCGTCAGAAATATCGCCGGATGCGTATACATATAAATATCAACTGCGAGTCATTGATATATATAAAAACACGCAGACGAATGTTAAGATGGGTCTTGAATATACACGCGGTTGGGACGATTATTTTACATATGACATTTTGAATATTTTCATCTTTGCTTCACTTATCATGATCGGTACGGTCGTCTTCGCTCAGGAAAAAAGCAGCGGCTTTTTACCGATTATTCGAGTTTCAAAGTATGGGCGAACAAAAACAGCGCTCGCCAAGATTATGGCTATGATGTTTATAACAACAGTGATTGTTTTACTTTTTACAGCCGAAACCTGGCTCATCTTCGGGTTGAGGCTAGGCTATTCAAGCCCATATAATGCCATACAGGTGTTCGACGAATTTGTGTTCTGCCCGTATGTTATTACTGTCGGACAATATTTCATTATTACAGTCGCTGTTAAACTGCTGACATTTATGCTCTTTTCCGGTATTATCATGACAATCAGTGTGTTCGTCTACAATTATGCCGTCATTTACATTTTCGGTCTTGGATTTTTCGGACTTAACTTTCTTTTTTACACGCTCAGATATATAAACGCCGAAAATTTATTGAAAAACCTTAACCTCGTCGCGACGGCGGCAGTCAACCCGCTGTTTGTTCGTTATCGATCAATAAATTTATTCGGTAACATACTTTCTGAGCTTCTTCGAAAGCATATATTTGTAATGACGGTTACGGTATTACTAACATTGTTTCCAGCTGTGTTTGCATATTTTGGAATGAATATATGTAAATTCTATAATAATAAATATAGGACTGATAGTATTTTTAAATGAAAAATTTAAAGATGCAAAAATTCCAGTTTATTCAAATGTTTTTGCAAAAGCCATAACAAATTCAAATGAAATTCGTAATGCACTTATTATGCAGTTAACTGAACCAGTAAAATGGACTCAATCAATAAAACAAATGGCTAATGATGGTATTTCATCTTATATTGAACTCGGTCCCGGAAAAGTATTGCAAGGTTTAGTAAAGCGAATAATTACAGAATCTGATGCTCCTAATCTAAAAATTAGTGGATATGATACAGCTGAAGATTTAAATAACATTTAATAAAATTTTTAAATTTGAAACATATAATAAAGTAATAAATATGAAAAAATTAGAAGGAAGAGTAGCAGCTGTCACCGGTGGTTGCAGAGGTATTGGAAAAGCAATAGTCGAGCGATTTCTAAATGAAGGTGCTACTGTATATGCCCTTGATTATGTATTACCAGAAAATGGTGCAGAATTTATTGAAGATAAAGAATTACAAAAAAATGTAAAATGTATTCAAGTAGATGTTACTAATTTTGATTCTGTAAATAAAGCTATTGACCAAATAGTAGCTGATACTAGCAGACTTGACATTTTAATTAATAATGCCGGTATTACTCGAGATACATTAGTTCTTAGAATGTCAGTTGATGATTGGGATGCTGTCATATCTACAAACCTAAAAGGTGCTTTCCTATGCTCAAAAGCTGCAGTAAAACCTATGATGCAGAATCGTTGGGGTAGAATTGTGAATATGGGGTCAATTGTCGGTATTATTGGAAATGCAGGGCAAACAAATTATTCTGCATCTAAAGCTGGACTAATAGGCTTAACTAAATCCCTAGCAAAAGAGTTTGCAGGTAGAAATATTTTAACAAATTTAGTAGCTCCGGGATTTGTCGAAACTCCTATGACTGAGCAACTTACTCCAGAACAAAAAGCAAAATATACAGACAATATTCCACTAAAGCGTGGTGCTACACCTCAGGATATAGCAAATGCTGTATTTTTCTTCTGTTCTCCTGATGCTGATTATATCACTGGTCAAGTGATTCAGGTTGATGGTGGATTAGCAATGTAAAACAATAATATATAATAATTTATTTTAAGATTTAATAAAGATTTAATAAAGAAAAAAATAAATTATAATTAAAAACGATATAAATAATTTATATAATATTTTTTTTAATAACAAAGAATATAATTAATTAATTTAATAACTAAATTAAAAGGTACAATAATGGCAGATTTAAAACAAAGAGTAAAAGAAGTAATTGTAAGAAAACTTGGTGTGGAAGAATCACAAGTAACAGATACTGCTAATTTTACTAAAGACTTAGGAGCTGATTCTCTTGATACTGTGGAATTAATCATGGAATTAGAGAATGAATTCAATATTTCTATAGACGAATCAGAAGCAGGTAATATCCAAACTGTAGCTGATGTAATTAAATATGTAGAAGCTAAACAAGCATAATTAGAGTTTTGAAATAATTTCTCTGCAGTGTAGATTAGATGCTAAAAATTTAACTCTCTGCAGAGGATAATTTAATTTTTTTAAAAAATTGAGATTGTTGCATATAAAAAATTGAAATAATATGCCAAAATATAATTTTCCTAAAATTGTAATTACCGGAATGGGTGCTGTAACCCCTATTGGTAATAATGTAAATGACTTCTGGGAAGGTCTAATTTCAGGTAAGAATGGTTGCGATTACTTTACCGGATTTGATTATAGTAATTTCGCGACAAAATTCGGGTTTGAAGTAAAGGACTATGACCCCTTAATCCATCTAACTAGAAAAGAAGTTCAGAGAATGGATAGGTTTACACAATTTGCAATGTCCGCAGCAATAATGTGTGTGGAAGATTCAGGCTTAGATTTAGCTAAAATCGAAAAAAATAGATGTGGCGTAATAGTTGGTTCCGGAATTGGAGGAATGGACACATACGAAAAGCAACATAAAATATTAATCGATAGAGCTGGCGATCCAAGCAGAATTTCTCCATTTTTTATACCAATGTTAATACTTGATATTGTGTCTGGTTACATTGCTATTCAATTTGGTTTTAAGGGTGTAAATTATGCCACTGTATCTGCATGCTCTACATCGACTCACGCTTTAGCAAATGCATTAATTCATTTGCAAAGAGGAGATGCTGATGTAATTTTAGCAGGTGGCACAGAAGCAGTACTTACTCCTATGGGAGTGGGCGGATTTAATGCTTTAAAAGCATTATCAACAAGAAATGATGACCCTAAAACAGCAAGCCGACCATTTGATAAAGATCGTGATGGTTTTGTAATGGGCGAAGGTGCAGGCGTTCTCATGCTTGAAACAGAGGAACATGCTCTAAACCGCGGTGCAAAAATCTATGCTGAAATAGCTGGATGTGGTCTCACAGACGATGCTTTCCATATTACACAACCAGCAGAAGGTGGTGAGGGAGCTGTGCGTTCTATGAAATTAGCTATTGAAGATGCCGGATTGACTATAAATGATATTCAATATATTAATTCTCATGGCACTTCCACTTATTATAATGATAAAAATGAGACAGCAGCAATTAGAACTTTATTTGGTGATTTAGCTGATGGATTAAATATAAATTCAACTAAATCGATGACTGGTCACTTATTAGGTGCTACTGGTGCAATTGAAGCAATTGCTACTTGCAAGACTATTGAAACAGGCATAATTCCTCCTACAATAAATTACCAAAATCCAGACCCAGAATGTGATTTGAATTACACACCAAATGTAAAGGTAGAAAGAGAAGTTACAGGTGCAATTAGTAATTCATTCGGCTTTGGAGGACATAATGCCACATTATGTTTTAAAGCATATAAATAAATATTTCTAATAATACAAGATAAATGTAATTGAAAGATTTTTTAGAAAATATTTATAGTGGATTGATTCAATATACGGGGCTGAAAAATATCAGCCCCCTTAAAAGGCATACCCAACTTAAACATCCAAATATTAATTCATTTCCAAAAATTGGATTTCTTACTCCTGAATTAAAAGCAAAGTTAGAAGAAATCTTAAAGGTGAAAATCCACAATGTAGAATATTTCGAGCAAGCATTGACTCATCGCTCTTATTTGCATGTATATGCAAAAATTAAGATTTTTTCAAATGAAAGATTGGAATTTTTTGGAGATGCTATTTTAGGTATGATTGTAGCAGAGTATTTATTTACTGTTCATACTGAAATCCCCGAAGGCGATTTGACAAAATTACGTGCTAGATTAGTAAATAAAAATATCTTGGCTGCTGTAGGAAAGCAGCTTAGATTAGACCATTTTATGCAAATGAGTTATGGTGCTGCTCGCACATTAATTAATGGAAGCGATTCAATCTTAGCTGATGCTATCGAAGCCTTAATTGCTGCTATTTATATTGATTCAGGGATGGATACTGCTCGAGATTTCATTATAGCTACTCTTTTACCAATTCTATTGCAGTATGAAAAAAATGAAGATGCCAATTATAAAAGTATCTTATTAGAAACTGTGCAAGCAAAAGGTGCCGAGCACCCAATATATCAATTATTAAAAGAAGAAGGTCCTGACCATAAAAAGGAATTCCAAGTAACCGTTAGTGTAAATGGAAAAGTACTTGCTATTGGAAATGGCAAAAGTAAAAAATCCGCAGAACAAAATGCTGCAAAATTAGCCCTCCCTAAAGCTAAAATAATGTTTAGCTAAATCTCATATAATATTTCATTGAAGTAGTCTAAAAGCAAATTGCATAAGTAATTTTGAATATAATTTATTTATGTAAATTCTAAGTTTAAAAAAATTTTATTTTACTTTTTAAAAAAAAATCCGATAATTTAAAAATCCTTATTAAATAAAATTTTAAACATCGGAGTATTTTAATATGTTAAGTTGGAACAAGCTTAAAATTGCACCAAAACTATTAATAATTAACTTTTTTATAGTTTTAATAGTATTATTATTCATTTTTTGGTCTAATAATAACAAAATGTCAGTAGCACTTGAAGAAAAATTTCAATCTGATTGCAAAAGAAATGTCGAATTAATTGATATGCAAATGCAGATTTTGACTGATAGAGCTATTTCATATGTAAATGTTTTTTCAAAGCAAAATAATGCAAGATCACTTTTTTTGACAAAAGATAGAAATGCAATTATAAATTGGGCGAAATCTCTGCAAACTGAATATAATTTAGAAATGTGTACTATTTCTGATGAAAAAGGAGTAGTAATTTATCGTACACATGAACCGAATAAATTTGGTGATGAAGTTGCTAAAAATGAAGATTTTAGTGGAGCTCTTAATGGGAAAATTACATCTGGAATCATTGTGGGAAACGCTGTTCCTCTTGCTGCCCGAGCTGCAGCACCAATTTTTGATGACAATGGTAAAATTATTGGTATAATCTCAAGTGGTTTTCGCTTAGATAAATCTGACTTGCTTGATAAATATAAAGAAAGCTATGATGCAGATTTCACAATATTTAAAGGTGATACAAGGATAAGTACCACAATTCAGGAAAATGGAAAAAGAGCAGTAGGTACTAAAGTTAATCCGGAAATAGCAAATATAGTTTTAAAAGAAGGAAAACCTTATAGCGGTCAAGCAAATATACTCGGACAAGATATTATTGTTTTTTATCAGCCTTTAAAATCTGGTGATCAAAAAATTATAGGAATGACCTTTACTGGAATTCCAATGAAGCAAATTTCAGATATTAAATCAAGTATTATCAGTACAGGCATAATTGTGAGTATTTTAGGTTTAATTATTAATTGTTTATTACTATTTTTTGTAATTAAGAAATTAATTGTAAAACCTATTAATATAGCAATTAATGCAGCAGATTCAATAGCTGTGGGCGAATTTAAAGAAATTAATTATGATAAAAAAGACGAATTTAATAATTTAGCAGTTGCTTTTACAGATATGCAAGATAAAATTAAATCAGTTATTTCAGATATCAATACAATGTCAGCTGAGCATGATAAAGGTGATATTGACGTAATTATTGATACTAATAAATATCCAAATGCTTATCACGATTTGACCGTAGGTATTAATAACATGGTACAAGGTCATATTAATGTAAAGAAAAAAGCAATGGCTTGCGTAAAAGAATTTGGTGAAGGTAATTTCGATGCTCCAATCGAAAAATTCCCGGGTAAAAAAGCATTTATAAATGATATAATAGAGCAAGTAAGAACCAATTTAAAAACTGTAATTTCGGAAACAAATGGTCTTATTCACGCCGTAACTGAGGGTAAAATGCAATCAAGAGCTAATGCAGAGGCTGTAAAAGGTGATTTCCAGAGCATTTTGACAGGAACTAATAATATGCTTGATTTGATCGGAAATTCTTTATACGAATTGCTTAGTATATTAGATAGATTAGTTGAAGGTGATTTAACAGCAAGGATGGTAAATGAATACCAAGGTGATTTTGAAGGATTAAAACAAAATTTGAACAAAACATTAGATTCTCTTCCATTAGCAGAAATCAAGAAAGTAATGGAAGCTATGGCAGAAGGTGATTTAACAGTTTCAATGACTCAAGACTATAAAGGTGATAATCTTACAATAAAAGAAGCAGTGAATAAATCGTTAGCTTCGTTAAATGAAATTCTTGGTAATGTAAAATCTACAGTAGATGAAGTTACTCATGCATCTATGCAAGTATCAGACACTAGCACTGCTTTATCTCAAGGAGCAACAGAGCAAGCAGCATCTTTAGAAGAAATCACATCTTCGATGAATGAAATAGGTTCTCAAACTCGCTTAAATGCAGAAAATTCTAATATGGCAAATACTTTAGCTATCGGAGCTCGAGATGCAGCCGAAAGAGGAAATTCAGAAATGCACGATTTAGAATCAGCAATGAATGAAATTAATGTATCTTCAAGTAATATTTCAAAAATTATAAAAGTAATTGATGATATTGCATTCCAAACAAATCTTTTAGCACTTAATGCAGCAGTCGAAGCAGCAAGAGCTGGCAGACACGGTAAAGGTTTTGCAGTAGTAGCAGAAGAAGTACGTAGTTTGGCAGCAAGAAGTGCATCAGCCGCTAAAGAAACATCAGAAATGATTGAGCATAGTATTAAAACAGTTGATAAAGGTAATGATTTAGTTAAGAAAACAAGTACAGCTTTAGGCGAAATTCAAGGTGGAGCAGTAAAAGTAGCAGATATAATTGGCGAAATAACTACATCATCAAATGAACAAGCACAAGGCATAGCTCAAATCAATGAAGGCTTAACACAAATTGACCGAGTAACTCAAACTAACACAGCAAGTGCAGAAGAATCAGCATCAGCAGCTGAGGAATTATCAGGTCAAGCAAATAATTTAAGAGAATTAATAGACCAATTCAAATTGACTAATTCTACTGGTTCTTCAAGAAATTCATCAAGAGTTTCAAGCGGTAGCAGAGGTAGAAGTTTACCTAGCAAAAGAACCCCACTTAAAGAATCAGATTTCCACGATTTAGTTGATTTTTCAGCTCCTTCAGAAAAACGCAATTTAAATCCTAAAGATGTGATTAAATTAGATGAAGATGACTTTGATAGATATTAATATTTAGATAAATATTAACAATTGGAGTGAATTATTTATTATAATTCACTCCTTTTTTTACTTAAAATTGCTATTTTTGCATAATTATTAAGTTATTATTATAATTTCAAATGAATATATTCCAAAACATAATAGAAGATTATCAAAATGAGAATTTTGATACTTTGCTCGATTTGCCTAATATAAGAATTGAAAGAATAGTGTCAAATGGACAATCTTCGGAGAATAATTTCTGGTATGATCAAGATGAAAATGAATGGATACTCCTTATTAAAGGAGATGCAGAGCTTGAATATAAAACAGGTGAAATAATTCAATTAGAAAAAGGTGATTATGTATTTATTCCAAAAAACAAAATGCATAGGGTAAATTATACATCTAGCGAAGAAACCACAATTTGGCTTGCTATTTTCTTTAAATAATAAATAAACAATGATGAAAATAAACAAAAAGAAAAGTATATTATTATGGGTTATTGCCTTTATTTTAATGGCAATAGTTGCAATATATCAAAGAGTTTCTGGACCTACTAATCCAATAAGAGGCTCTATAAATTACGAGAATACGGAATTAAGATATAAATTCCTTCGAAGTAATAATACTGGCGAAGACGCTAAAATTTACATAATATCCTCGAACAAAGAAATAAATGCTTTTGCTGAATATAAGAGATTTAAGAGTTATGATTCAATTTCTACACTACAGCTCACTCGTTCGGGGGATTCTCTTTTGTTTTTTGTACCGAGCCAAGCTCCTGCAGGCAAAGTACAATATCACATTTATTTACAAACAAATAATATTAGCAAAAAGCAATATATTACTGAAGATCCTGTGTTAATTAGATTTAAGGGAGCTGTCCCTGATTGGATTTTAATTATTCATGTCGTTTTAATGTTTGGTGCTATGTTACTCGCAGCACGAACTTTTTTTGAAGCATTATACAAAGGAGATAAAGCTTATATTTTAACTATTTATACATGTATTTTCCTTGCATTAGGTGGCATTTTGCTTGGTCCAATTGTACAAAAATATGCTTTCGGAGCTTATTGGACTGGGTGGCCATTTGGAACTGATTTAACTGATAATAAAACCATTGTTTCGCTTTTATTTTGGCTTTTTGCCTTATATAAATTTAAGAAAAATAGAACTGATTTCAAATGGATCATTATCGCATTTATTCTAATGATGGTAGTATATCTAATTCCGCATAGTATGCTTGGCTCCGAGCTGGATTATACAAAACAATAGAAGATGATTTGATTACTAGGATTAGATTGAAGTTGTAATCTTTGATTTTATATTTTGATTTGAAATAAGATCTTTTAATTTAATTACTTTTATATATAGAAGTGCTATAATTAAATTATAAAAGTATAAAACTCTTTTATACTCTTTCGATCTTAATTATTCCTTGAATTTTATTAACATCATCAAGTAAATTTTCATATTGAGGCATTGATTCTATAGATAATTTCACAGTTCCAATGAATTGGTTGTTGTCAGTATTAAATTGCATTGCTTTGATATTGATTTTATCATATTTTGAAATCACATTTACCGATTCAGAAATTATACTATCCATATTTTGAGCAATTATTTTAAGTACGACATTATATTCATTGATACCTAGCTTTTGCCAACTCAAATTAATAATATTTTCTTTAGGAGGATTTATAAAGTCCTTTACATTTGGGCAAGAGCGTCGATGAATATTCATTTTGTCTCCACTGATATATTCCCCGATAATTCTATCGCCCGGAATTGGATTGCAGCATTCCATAAGAATTGCATTCTTTTTGTTTAAAAGACTTAACATGCTTTCATTGTTCTTAAACAAATCTAATTTAAAATCGCGATTATCAATATATATGTTTTTTTCTAAACTCAATTTTTGTAATAAATAACTATCAATATAATTAATATCAATGCTATTATTTCCGAGATTTACAAAAAATTCATTTTGATTATCTAATTTCATATCCTTAACTAAATACTGGAATTCAGTCTCGGAAAGCTGAGTTTTAAAATCTTTTTGTAAATTGACCCATTTATCATACCCTATTTTCAAATATTTCCTTTCCACTTGGTTGAAATAGTTTCGAAGTGCATATTTTGCTTTATCAGATTTTACTAATTTAAACCACTGTTTTTTTGGTATTGAATCTTTAGAATTCAAAATTTCAATTTGGTCACCATTTTTCAGGATATAATCAAGTGGTACAATTCTTCCATTTACTTTAGCTCCAACGCAGGAGTTGCCTAATTCGGTGTGAATTAAATAAGCAAAATCCAGAGCAGTGGAATTACTTGGTAAAGATTTGCTTTCTAATGTATGGGTAAGGACAGTTACATTATTTATATTCAAAGATGCAGTAGATAGATTTTTTTGTTTTATTTGCTCATAATCATGATTTTCAAAAATAGATCTCACAGAATCAATCCATTCTTCGTAATTCTCTTGTTCCAGTATTGAGTCATCAGAGACATTACCTGGTTTATATTTAAAATGCGCAGCGAGACCATTCTCGGCATAATAGTGCATTTGGGCAGTGCGTATTTGCACTTCCACAGGTGTATTCATCATTCCAATTACAGCAACATGAATTGATTGATAACCGTTATCTTTTGGTTCAGCTACATAATCTTTCAATGAGCCTGTTATCAAAGGATAAACCTGTTTTACTACATCAAGGGCAGTATAGCAATATTCAATATTATCATTATCAATTATTATCCTTACAGCAAAGAGATCGTAAAGTTCGTCCATTGGTTTATTTCTGAGAACTTCTTTCATTGCAATTGAGTATATATGCTTAGGTCTACCTACTATTTCAAATTTAATATTATTTTTAGCAAATATTTGATTATTATCAAGAGTATCTTTTAGAGGCTTAATAAATTCATCAATAAATATAATTCTATCATCGCTTTTGATTTGAAGTTTATCGATAATTTCATTATACTTCTTTGGATTAAGTACTTTAAAAGCTAAATCTTCTAATTCCCATTTAAAATTTCCTAATCCAAATCTATTTGCAAAAGGAGCATAAATATCCATCGTTTCTTGAGCTAACTTTTTCTGCGCTTCAAGAGGCAGGAATTCAATTGTACGCATATTATGCAATCTATCGGCGAGAGCAATAATAATAATTCTAATATCATTGAACCAAGAAATAATAATTTTCCTATAACTATCTGGGTCTTTAATTCCATACTTAGTAAAAGATTGAATTTGCCGAATTCCTTCTATGATTTTTGCTAATTCTGGGCCAAATTCTAATTTAATATCTGCCAAATTATAATCTGAATTATCGCATACATCGTGTAGCAGAGCCGCTGCTACTGAAATATCGTCAAGTGGAATTTCATTAACAATTATCCTTGCTACTTCAAAAGAATGCGTATAATATGGCAATCCGGATTTTCTATTTTGGTTACGATGAGCTGCTATCGCCCAATTAAAAGCTTTGTTAATTAACTCTTCATTATAATTCTTTAATTTTTGAGATAATTCATAATGCAAAAATTGTAAATCTTTACGGTGATTTTCTCCAACCCTAAAGTTTTTCCATTTCTTTGATTTATCTATTATTGAAAACATAAATTATAGAATGATATTATTAATTAATCTTATTAAATATTGGTAGAATTTACAATTTCTTTAAGTTTTTTTGTTAACTTGGAATAAACTAAGTTATATGATTTTGTAATTAGATCTTTGTATAGTAATTCATATTTTGATTCTTCGGTAATAATAGAGATCCAATGCTTCTTGCTCATGTGATAGCCTGTCGAGATAAACTCATATTTATCAATTAATTCGAGAGATTCATCAGGATCGCATTTAATTACAATACTAATTGGGAAATCATCTAATGCAGTCATTAAAAACATTTTCCCAGCTATTTTATATACAGCTGTAAATTCATTAAATGGAAAGTCTAAATATGCCCCTTTTAATGATAAACAAAAATCATTTATTTCATCGAAGTTCATATCATTTACTATTTGAGTATTTTCTCAATTTTAAAAAAACAGCCGAAAGATAAAAAAATCATTTCGGCTTAATGTTGTTTAGCTGTTTGAATTAAGTTATTCAACATTTACGATTTTTATCTGAAATTAAAATTATAAGTAACTTTATCTATATTAACTTCTACATTATTATCTATTACTTTGCCCTGTTTATCAAGCATATTACATACTAAGACATCAATAGGTTTGTTTTTAGAAATAATATAATTAAAACTTAAAATAGCATTTGGGTGATCATAAGAAATCACTTGAATAAAATTCAAATCTTTCATTGTTTTATGATGAAATCCATAATTTGCAAATTGTTTAAATTCAATATTTTTTCGCTCAGCAATTGTCTCAAATTTGCTCACTACGATCATTTTAAATAATGTTTCACAGAGAGTATAGTAATCGTCATTTTCATCGAGCATATTCCATTTAATATCAGTCTTTTGAAATATTGGTATCATTTCAGAAAGTACAGATTTAAATAATAGCATTGCTTCGGTAGATTCTATTTCATAATTTTTTGTGTCAGCTAATTTTTCTAATCCATCCATTTTTTATTTCCAATTTACTTTGAATAATCAATTCGATTTTTGATTAACTATTCTTATATTTTTATAATAATTTATATTTTGGAGTGTAAACGTGATTTATGCTCAAATATTTTGACAACTGATTTATTAATCTAAAAATCAATTATATTTAATAGATGGATTATATCCTATTTCATTTATCTTTTTTGATTGCAAAGAATGAATATCCATTAAATAGATTTCATGTTTCTGATTTTCATTGTTAATGCAAGTATAGACTATTTTATTTGTGCCTGCTCTATTTATCGATAAAGAAAACACATCATCTGGGAGTAGTTTTGATATTTCTTTAGTGTTTCTATTATACATATAAATTGTTTCAGCATAATCATCATCTTGCACTTTTTCAAGCAAAGACTTATGTCCACATTGAAATACAATATTGACTTCATTATCGAAAAAGAAAAATCGAGTAGCACTTGATAAATAATAATCTTCGCCTATTAATTCTAAAATAGGAATAGTTTCTACGATATTGCCATTTACATCATATTTAATAATACTTTCATTATTAGAAGCAAATACATATTTAGAATCTTCAGAAAAAATAGGAGTCATAATACTTTCTTTGTTAGGTGATGGGAACAATTTATATCCGGTTAAATCAGAATTAATTATTCCTATTTGCCAATTATCATTAATAAAGACATTGAATGCAATTTTCTGATTATCAGGAGACCATGCTGCATAATAATAATTATTATTATTTATGCCAAATGACTTTTCCTCTTTAGTTTCTAAATTGATTAAAGCAATATATCTTTCGCTTTTTGCACTGTATTCATGAGGAATGCGTGTGATTGTAATAAATTTACCATTAGGAGATAACTCAGGGTCGTAAGCACTTTCAATCAAATATTCGCCTAATGAATCTGATTTCACCATTACTTTATTAATTTCCAATTCATATGCAATATTATAATAATCAATAGGTTTTTGTACTTCAGGGGTTTGATTATTTTTTTGTGCTAAATCATCATTTGGTTTTGAATTACAAGCAATTGCCATAATAGACAATGTTATAAAAGCAATAATTTTAAATATATTCATTTCACCTTCCAATCAAATATTTTATAAATTTAATTAATAGCAAATATTATTTAGTAATTAGAAATTACAGTTATTTCTATAAGGTAACCCTAATATTTTTCAACCCACAGGTGAAATCTGTGGGTTGAAGTAAAATTTATTATTTATTAGTATTATTCCTATTATTTGGACGTTTTTTATTTTGAGAATTATTATTTTTTTGATTTTGTTTATTTTTTAAATCTTTTAAATCTTTATATGATGCCCCTGGAGGAAGTTTCTTTTGCATTTCTGCCAAATTTTGAGCTTCTTTCATTTTTTTCTGCATCCAAGATTCCTTTTTAGGTGCTTTTTTCAAATCTTCAAGTGTCAATTTTGATTTTGAAAAATTCTCTATAAAATATTGCTGACCGATTGATAATAAATTAAATACAAAATAATATAAGTTTAAGCCTGCTGGCAAATATGCAAACATAATTGTAAACATAATTGGCATCATATAGACCATTGCTTTTTGGCGTGGGTCAGTTAAACTTTGCTTTTGTTGCAAGAACATTGTCACACCCATAGCTAAGGCTAATCCTGAAATATGCTTTAATCCCAATAAAGAGAAAGGTAATTTAAAAAGTACATCCGGTTGAGATAAATCAGTAATCCACAAGCCAAAATATGTTTGTCTAAGGTCAATTACATTGCTTAATACAGCCCAAAGTGCATATAAAATTGGAAGTTGGAATAATAGAGGCAAGCAACCTCCAGCTGGATTAATACCGTAATCGCCGTAAATACGCATAGTTTCTTGCTGTTGCTTCATCTGGTCATCTTTATATCTTTCACGCATTTTGTTCAGTTCTGGGTTAATGAGTTTCATTTTCTGAACTGATTGCATTTGCTTAATAGATAATGGATAAAGCAAAAGTTTCATTACAAAAGAAAATAAGATGATAGCTATACCATAATTCCCAACTAAATTATAAATCATTTTGAAGAAAGGTAGCATAAAGTATTCTCCAATTGGACGAATAATTTTCCATCCTAAATTAATTAATCCTTCTATGCCATTCTCTTCACATAAATCATAATCAAGAGGTCCGATATAAACTCTAAAATTATCTGTCTGCACACCGCCATAATATGGTATTTTCACAGATAAATCATATTTTTCTATTTTACCTTCGTCATTAGTATTATAAAATTTCCCACTAGCAGTCGCACTTGCTTTAGTTTGTCTAAATGGTTGAGGTATAATAGCAGTCGCGAAGTATTTGATTTTAATTGCAGCATAATCTAAAGTACCAATTGAAGAGACTGGCTCTACGTCTGTACTATTTGCATTTAGAGTACTTGTTTCTTCATTTGATACAAGGACAGCTTCGGCAGCATCACTTTCGCCAACGGAATTCACTTCTTGATAAGTTAGCCCATTTTTCCAATCTAAATTATAATTTTTTAGTCGTAGGAATGAGTCCATATTTTTCATTTGGACACCGGCATTTAAATAATATTTACCATTATAGAAAGTATAGCTTCGGATTATTTGAGAATTATCATTTAGAGTTAAAGTAGCATTTATTACTATAGAATCGTTATTGCTAAGTTTAATATTATTATTACCATTAGTATTGAATTGGAATTTCAAATTTCTAGTATCGATAATATCGTCTGCCACACCTCTGCCGGTTATACTTAATCCAAGTACGCCCTTTTTATCTGCGATTAATTGAGTAGGTACTTTATCCCATTTATTATATTTTTTTAATGTCCATTTGCGAATTGCTGCACCATTAGAACTTATAATAGCAGTATATAAATCAGTCTCGATTGTAATAAAATCTTCAGTTTGATTTGAGAATTTAGAAAAGTCCTCTCCAAATTTACGAATTGCTATTGAAGAATCACTTTCTTTAATAACTTCTTTAAATGTATTAGCTGTATCTTTTTTCTCTTGAAGTGTTTGCTTATTATTTGTTTGATTGATTTCTGGTGGCCTATAATTAAATGAATTATAAACCATATAACCAACAAATATTAGCGTGATTAATACTAGTCCAAGTAAATTCTTTTTATCCATATTTTTTATATATTACTTTCTATTTTTCTTTATTAACTTTTCAGGTACATAGTCAAATCCACCTTCGTGAAGTGGATTACATTTTAAAATTCTTATTACGCTTAGTCTTATGCCGTTGAAAATTCCGTGTCTTTGCAATGCTTCAATAGCATAATTAGAGCAAGTAGGATAAAACCTGCAGGTATTAGGAAATGCAGGAGATATAAATCTTTGATATAATTTTATTAAAAATATTATTATTTTCATTATCAATATAATATTTAGTTCAAAGAATTCTTGCTTATTTAATAAATTTTCTTTATTTAAAATGTTGCAATTTTGATCTTGAGCTTTCTAAAAGCATTTCAATATTTGATTTTACTTCAATTAACTTCAAATTTTGAGGTTTTTCGAATGGTTTATTCCAAAAAACAATCAAATAATTAATATAAGGAGCTAAATCTGCGAAGTTATCATTTTTAATAAATATTTCTCTTAGAGATGCTCGAATTAATCGCTTAGCTCTATTTCTGCTAACTGCCTTTTTAATGTACCTTTTCTTAACAATTGCTGCATATAATATTTCATTTCCAGAATGAAGTTGCGAAGTAAAAGAAATATATATTGTAGCATTTTGATTTGAAATTTTCTTTGATTTCATGAAAATATTTTTAAATAGCTTTTGCCCTTTAATAGGCTTTAAGTGAAATTTAATATTTTCATTCATTTTAATAAGTTGATTTAAAAAATGTAATCTTCGAAAATTTGCTAAACAAGAAACTTCTGTCGTTCGCAATTAAATTAAAAAATACGAACAAACAGAAGTTTATATTATCAATAGATTCATCAGCAAAACTTAAGAACAGTTTGCTTGATTAATATTTCTTGCGTTCATCGCTTACAGATATTTTATATCTGCCCTTAGCGCGACGTGATGCTAATACTTTACGACCATTTTTGGTTGCCATTCTCTCTCTAAATCCATGCTTATGCAATCTTTTGCGTCTGCTAGGCTGAAAAGTTCTTTTCATTTTTTATCAAGTCCTTTATTTATTATATTATTATTTATTTTGCTTTTGAAATAAAGTAAGTTCCATAATTATTATTCTTAAATTAGAAAGGTAAAATTATGGAACTACAAATATACGAAAATTTATTCTAAAAATATATACAAAAAATAATTACATATTTATTTTTTTAGTAAATTTGGTACATTTCATTATTTACAATATTTATCTAAAAATTTGAAAAATTCAGTATCCCAAATAATAAATTCTTGAGGTTTTGCTACGAAATGCGTTTCGTCAGGAAATACCAATAATTTAGACGGTATGCCTTTTACTTGTGCTGCTGTATAAGCCTCTATACTTTGTGTATATGGTACGCGGAAGTCTCTTTCACCTGTGAAAATTAAAATAGGAGTCTTCCAATTATCAACGAATTTATGAGGTGAATTTTTTTGATAAAATTCTTTGTTTTTTGCTTCCCAATAAGGTCCGCCATATTCCCAATTTGGAAACCATAATTCTTCGGTTGCACCATACATACTTTCTAAATTAAATACTCCGCAATGAGATACAAATGCTTTGAATCTATCATTTGAATTTCCTTCCATCCAAAAGGCTGCATATCCTCCTGCACTTGCTCCAGCTGCACAAAGTGCATCTTTATTTATATATGGTTCTTTTGCCATATCGTCAGTACAATCTAAAATATCTTCCATAGGATGACCACCCCAATCGCCTGTAATATCATTATTCCAGCTTTGACCGAAACCAGGTACTCCGCGGCGATTTGGCAACATAATTACATACCCATGAGATGCCATTAAATAATAATTCCATCTAAAGTGAAAACTTTGCGAAAGCATACTCTGAGGACCACCTTGCAAATATGACATCATTGGATATTTTTTGTTTTTGTCAAAATTTGGTGGATACACTATCCAGCACATTATATCTTTTCCATCACGGGATTTTACCCATCTTCGAGCTACTTTAATATTAGCGTAAGTTGACATTAAATCATCATTAATTTTGGTAATTTTAGTTACTTTGCTACTTGCCAAGTCCATTTTATAATAATTAACCGGTTCGCTAATACTTTCACGACCATACACTAAAAATTTACCGTCAGGGGTAATACTCAATCCTTTATCATGATTATACCAACCATTAGTTACATATTGCCAATTTCCATTTGTAATATCAATTTTATGAATTTGCACTGAGCCTGTATCTTCAGCAGAAAAATACATAAATTTAGAATCAGGTGACCAAATTTTCTCTCCTACCCATTGGTCAATTTTACCTGAAATATCATTGAATTTGTCTGATTTTATATCATATAGCATAAGTCTGCGTTTATCAGATTCAAAGCCATCGTTTGCCATACTTACAAACGCTATATATTTGCCATCTGGAGAATATAATGGGTCTAAATCGTAGCCTTTATTAGAAGCAGAAATATTACGAGCTGTTTTGCTTTCAAGATTATACACATAAATATCAGTATTTGTGTGAGTTATAAAATCTAATCCTTTTACTTTACGACCTACATAAGCTATTTCTTTAGAATCAGGAGACCAAGAAATTTGTTCGCTACCACCCCAAGGCTTAGTTGGTACATCAAAAGGTTCATTAATATTAATATCAACTGGGTTTCCACCCTTAGATGAAATATAAAATAGATGCGAAGCAAATTCATCATTCCAAGCATCCCAGTGACGAATTGGTAGTTCTGTAAATATCCTAACATCTGCTTTAGAGTAATCGGGATATTCATCGGCAGTAGTTTTAAACATCTTCACATCAGAGCTAAAAGAAATATATTTTCCATCTGGAGACCAAGAAATATTAGATGCACCGTTTTCAATAGTTGTGATTTGTATAACGTTCTTACCATTTATATCCATTGTAAAGACTTGGTATGAGCCATTTCTATCGGAAACGAATGCAATCAATTTCCCGTCTGGAGACCAGCGAGCTTCTACGTTAGATTTCTGATCTTTTGTGAGTTGTTTTATTGTTTTGCCGTCAGTAGAAGCTAAGAATATATCTTTTTGAAATCTATTTTCGCTCAAAACAGTTGTCGATTGATTAAAAAGTATCCATTTTCCATCTGGAGAAAGCTGCATATCGCTTAATCTTTTTAATTTCATCAGTTCGGTAGTTGTAAATATTTTTTTCCCTTTTTCCTCAGATAAATTCCAAGAATTAATATTTGTATTAGTTAATTTTTCGCTTTGAGCTGAATGCATAACTTGAGAACAAAATACACACATTAAAGCAAATAATAGATTTTTTGTGATTTTTTTCATGATTAAATATTTAAGTAATTTTATTAATTTATTTTTCAGACTGATTTACAAAATTAACAAAAAAAAGTAAATTTTTGATATTAGAATTACTAAAAGTATATAAAAAAAGTAATATAAAGTATTTTATTAAACTTTTTAGAATTTGAAACGTCTAATATTTTAGAAAGTACTGATTGGTATTTTGTATAAAATTAAAGGAACTTATGAATATTAATAATATTAAATCTAAATTAATCATCGGTGGAATTACATTATTTATCGGTATTGGAGCTTTTTCTCAGTTAAATAGTGATAATTTTTCTTATGACACTAATAAAGCTGACAAATTATATAAAAAATATTGTTCAAAGTGCCATAAAAACAGCGGAGATGGTATAAAAAGAGTATATCCTCCTATTAAAAATGCTGATTATATTAAAAATGCTGGTAAAGATGAATTACTCCGTGGTATGCTATTCGGAAGAAGTGGAAGTGTGGTTGTAAATGGTGTGAAATATAATGGGGTGATGACTACGGAAGTTGATAAATCACTTAATGACGAAGATATAGCTTTAATTCTGCAACATATCTATATTAAATATAATAATATTAATATAAATGTAAATGCAAATGATGTAAAAAAAGCTAGAAAAGCTGGGAAATTACCTCCTCATAAATAATCACAAATAAATTAAATAACTTTTAAGAGAAAAGTCCAATTATTTTTAAATAATAATCGGACTTTCTTTTTAATTTGAAATTAGTTTTTATTGCTTAGAATAGAACATATTTAAAACCAAATATCACTGAAAAATTCTTTGGATCTTTATATGGATTAATACTATTATAAATATCTGCTCCATCAGTAATTTTAGTAACACCAAAATTTACTCTTCCATCGACATACATTCTATTTTGAATTTTTCTCTCGTAACCAAGAGTAAAGCCAAAATCTAATAAATTGAAATCTGGTTTAAAGGAGTTTAAACCTTGTGTCTGAGTCATCGTAACATTGCTACCAATGTTAATTCCAAAATATGGACCAATAAACACACCATTATTCCCAATTATAACTTTTGCTAAAACTGGTATTTCAATATAAGTTAATTTAGTATTAATATCTACAGTAGTGTTTAACACATTGATATCAAGACTTCTTGAGCCTCCCTTGCTTACATATAACAATTCTGGTTGAATTGCAAACATATCAGCTAGTTTAAATTCGAGACTTGCACCAATTCCATAAGAAAACGTCAAGCCTTGATTAGTCTCGTCAGTAATTGTACTAGTACCTAATAATGCTTTTGCTCCAAATTCTACTTCTTGTGCATTTGTATTAAGTGAAGTAGAAAATAGTGAAATTGTTGTAATGACAGCCATTAATAAAAGCTTTTTCATTTTTATTCCTTTCTTTTTTATGATTTTTATAATTTAATTATTACTCTTTTTATTATAATCCTAATTAACGAAAGAAAGATTATTTAATTTCATAAAATTATAAATTTAATATTATCTTGATTATTGTTTTAGATTCTATTAATTTTGTGAATTATAAATTTCTATTTATGGATTAGACATTATGGAATCCAATACAAATTCACAAAATATCAATCAAAAATTTTACTATTATAATTTCCCTAAAATAATGGGAATTATGAATGCTACTCCTGATTCTTTTTCAGATAATGGTAAATATTTTAATATAGATGAAGCAATTAAGCATTGCATGGAAATGATTAGCGATGGAGCTGATATAATTGATATAGGAGGAGAAAGCACTCGACCTGGTTCAAATAGTATATCTGCGGAAGAAGAAATAAAAAGGATTATTCCAATTGTGGAGAAAATTCGCTCTCTTGAGCCTAATATTCCAATTTCAATTGATACTACTAAATCACAAGTAGCCGAAGCTGCTCTTATTGCTGGTGCTAATATAATAAATGATATTTCTGGATTGACATTCGATCCCGCGCTTGCTGGAATAATCGCTAAATATAAGGCAGAAGTAATAATTATGCATATTAAAGGTGAACCACGTTCTATGCAAAATAATCCTACTTATGATAATGTCGTGCAAGAAGTTTATGATTTTCTAAAAAATCAAATTGCATTTGCTCAAAACGCAGGAATTAAGAAAATTTATGCAGATATTGGAATTGGTTTTGGGAAATCTATTGAACATAATTTCGAATTATTAAGAAATATTGATACTTATTATAAATTAGATGTACCACTCTTACTCGGAATTTCTAGGAAATCATTTATTGGCAAAACGCTAGATATTGATATTCCGAATGATAGAGACGCAGCAACAGCCTTATTGCATTCATTACTTTTAAATCAGAAAATTGATATAATACGTGTGCATAATGTGAAATTGCATTCTCAATTAAGGGATTTATTCTATGAATTAAATTATTAGATATAATAATAAATAATTATTGCTTTTTGATACTTATTTAAGTTGTTTCTATTAAAAAACTCACCCTTTAAGAAATCTTATTGGGTGAGTTTTATAATTTTCAAAAATGATTACTATATAATTATATTATTAATAGTTATCAATTTGCGCTCTTTGTAATTGGTCAGAATAATCGATATATACCGTTTTCCATTCTGTGAATATATCAAATGCAGTCCAACCCCCCTCGCGATGACCATTACCTGTTCCTTTCACACCACCAAATGGCATATGAGCTTCAGCACCAATAGTAGGACTATTAATATATGTGATACCAGCTTCTATATCTCTAACAGCTTGAAAAGCAGCATTTACATTTGTAGTATAAATTGAAGATGATAATCCATATTCGCAATGGTTTTGTAATTCGATAGCATCTTCTAAAGATTCAGCCTTAGTAACTGAAAGTATTGGACCGAATACTTCTTCATTAAATAAACGCATATCTTTAGTAATATCAGCAAAAATAGTAGGCTCAAAGAAATAACCTTTAGCTAAATCACCTTCTACGGCTCTTTTTCCACCACAAATTAATCTTCCACCATCTTCTTTTGCAATTTGGCAATATTTTTCTATATTTTTAAGTGATGCTTCATGAATAACAGGTCCTACTTCATTTCCTGCGATTAAGCCATCACCAAGTTTTAATTTATTTGCTCTTTCTGCTAAAATTGAAATTACTTTCTCATAGCAATCTTTATGAACAATTAATCTTGATGTAGCTGTACATCTTTGTCCTGTAGTACCAAAAGCACCCCATAGTACTCCCTCAATCGCTAAGTCCATATTTGCATCTGGCATAATGATTTGTGCATTTTTCCCACCCATTTCGAGTGATACTTTTTTATTTAATCTTCCGCCAATTTCAGCAATTTTGCAGCCGATTTCAGTAGAGCCAGTGAATCCAATTACATTTACATCAGGATGCTCTACTATCATACTACCCATATTTCCTTTGCCAAGAATTACATTAAATACTCCTTTTGGGAAGCCTGCTTCTTCGAGGATTTCAGCGAATACCACTCCAGCGTGAGGGGCATCTTTAGATGGTTTATAAATAACGGTGTTGCCTGCAGCTAAAGCAGGTAAGATTTTCCATGATGGCACAGCAATTGGAAAATTAAAAGCAGTAATTACTCCAACCACACCAATAGGCACTCTAAAAGATAAATTCATTTTATTAGGCATTTCTGATGGTGCTGTATGACCGAAAAGTCTCCTTGTTTCGCTTGCTGCATAGTATGCTGTGTCGATCGCTTCTTGCACGTCGCCTTCAGTTTCGAAAGTTGGTTTGCCCATTTCGCGTGTCATAATTTTGCCAAGTTCTTTTTTTCTGCGAGTAAAAATATCAGCAGCTTTTCTCATTAAATCCCCACGTTTTGGAGCAGGAACATTTTTCCAAGATTTATATGCAGCTTTTGCGGCAGCTACCGCTGCATTTACGTCTTCTTGCCCTGAGAGCGGGAATTCACCGATAATATCATCAGTATTTGCTGGAGAAATATTTTTGAAATATTCTTTAGAAATAGGTTCAACCCATTGGCCATTAATATAATTTTTGAATTTTTGCATTTGTTGCATCCTTGTAATTTATTTATAAGAAAAAAATTTTTTGCGTAATATAAATTAGATTTACAATTTACGAATATTTTATTTTATATATGCAAAAAAATAAATAAAAAAATGAATTTCCTAAAAGAAAAAAATAATTAACAATTTATTTTTATATTTGTTGTCTAAAATATTTGTAGTTTGAAAATAATTTCATACTTTTGAATTATTCAATATTGTTATATTTTTTAAAATCTCTCATAAAGTTTATTAAGATTAAATAAGTGAAAAAAAGATTATTATTTAATGATAAGCCACGTCATAGTGGTAATATAGATGAAATGGATACAAGTTTCGTAGCTATGCGGAACAAAGTATTTATTATTTTATTAACTATTGTGATTTGTTCAATTTTCTTTATTTTTCATTTTAATGAGAGAATATATGAAAATAAATTTTATAATATAGAGCCGGGCTATATATGGACCGACCAAAGTATATATACTAAATTTAGCTTTCCTATCTATAAAAATGATGAAAATTATCAGAATGAAGTAAAAATTGCTCGTCGATTAGCTCTGCAAGTATTTGTACTCGAAGAGAATTCTCCTCAAAAATCTAAGATTATTATCGATAGCACAATTAAAAACTTAATTGATAATGCGAATTCCAATCGTAATAACACAAATATTACAAGAAGAAATAGAAACAACAATTCTCAAAGCTTTGAAATAATAGAAGCAAATAAATTTAGGAAAATTTCCGAATATGTAGATAATTTTTTCAAAATGGCTTATAGTCGTGGATTAGTCGATATTTCTTTAGAAAATATTACTAATCCGGAAATTTCTGTCAGAGTAGGAAATAATTTACTAGAAAAAATATATAGTAAATTTGATTTGCTCGACTCAAATCAATTTATTGATAGAGCTACAACTTATTTTCGCGAAAATTTAAATGAATACGATGCTCAGGTAGCTTTAAATATTGCAAAAAAAGCTATTAAACCTAATATAATTTATTCTCAAGAACTTTCAAACAGATCAAAGCGTATAGCTGAAGAATCTGTGACTAAGACAAATGGAATAGTCAGAGAAGGCGATATCATCGTACGCAAGGGACAGCCTATAAATAGTGAGGTTATAAATAAATTACAGTCCTACGAAAGAGCTCGAATGAATGTGGGCTTCAGTACTCAATCATTCTGGACAATTATTGGTAGTATTGGGCATGCTACTATCATATATTTAATTTTACTGATTTATTTATTCGTTCTAAGGAAAAAGATTTTTTATAATAATTTTCTTATGAGCATTATTAGCTCTTTCCTAATAATCAGTGCCTTTATGACTTATTTATCATTGCAGATTCAGCTAAATTTACCTTTTGAATATTTAGTTATAATTCCGGCGCTTTCGACTCTTGCCACAATTGTCCTCGATTCTCGTACTGCCTTTTGTATTACTGTTACTATGGTATTAATGTTCGCCGGTATACGCGGTAATGATTATGATGCAGGCACTGCGATGCTATTTGCCGGTACATTATCTTCATATACTGTAAGAGATATTAAAAGCCGCACGCAAGTATTTAAATCAATGTTCTTTGTGTTTATAGGATTTGTAATACCAGTAGTTTTCTTTGGATTAGAGCGTTCAGCAGATTTAGGACAGATTTCTTTAAGATTAGCAACAGTTGCAGTAAATTCAGCAGTTTCGCCATTAATTACTTTTGGTCTATTATTTGTAATTGAAAGGATTTCTAACGTAACTACTGACTTAGGTCTTCAAGAATATGATGACTTAAATCATCCACTTCTATTAAGGCTAAATGAGCAGGCACCTGGTACATATCAGCACACGATGGCAGTAGCAATGTTAGCTGAAAAATCTGCTTCTGCGATAAATGCTCATGAATTACTTACTAAAGTTGGTGCATATTTCCATGATATTGGTAAACTTGCAGTACCTCAGATATTTGTCGAGAACCAAGGTGAACTCCCTGCAATTCACGAAGGTCTTTCACCAAAAGAAAGTGCTGATTTAATTCGGAATCACATAAAAGAAGGTATTTTGCTTGCTAAGCAATATAAACTTCCTGCTCGCATAGTAGATTTTATCCCTATGCACCATGGCACTACATTAATTAAATATTTTTATGTAAAAGCACGCGAGCTTGCTAAAGATAAATCTGAAGTAAATGAAGACGATTATAGGTATTTAGGTCCTAAGCCAGCTACTAAGGAAACAGCTATATTAATGATATGCGATGCAGCTGAGGCTATGTCTCGTCTTGCAAATAATGACAGAGATAAATTAAATTCAATGCTAACTGATTTAATTCGTGATAGAATTATGGATGGACAATTCGAAGAATGTGATTTAAATTTTAAAGAAATAAATCAAATTAAAGAGACTTGTATCCGAAATTTAATTGCAGCGTCTCATAAAAGGGTAGAATATAAAAAACTCGATGATGAAGAAAACGAAAAATAAATAATTTATAAAAAATAAACTGATTATATAATCCAAAAATATAAAATAATATGCCAAAAATTATTGAAGGAAAATACGAAGCTAAAGGCAAAAAATTTGCAATAGTAGTAGCAAGATGGAATCAATTTGTAGTATCAAAACTGCTCGAAGGAGCTATTGATGCTCTTAACAGAAATGGAGCTAACGATGACAACATTACTGTTGCATATTGTCCGGGTGCATTTGAAATACCAATAGTAGTAGAGAGAATGGCTAGCTCAGGAAAATACGATGCTGTAATTGCAATTGGAGCAGTAATACGTGGCTCTACTCCTCATTTTGATTATATTGCTGCTGAAGTAACTAAAGGTATTGCGCAAGTATCTTTAAAAACTTCATTACCTTGTATTTATGGTGTGCTTACCACCGATTCAATAGAGCAAGCAATTGAAAGAGCTGGCACTAAGGCTGGTAATAAAGGTTTTGATGCTGCAATGAGCGCCATAGAAATGGTGTCGTTGTTTGAAAAGCTATAAAATATTATTTTAAATATTAAATCAAATATTTGTTATTATTACTTATTAATAATATTTATTTATCCTTATTACTTAATTAATATTCAATTTTAAATATTAAACTTTTCTACTTTTTATTATTTAATATTTTTATATTACGGAAAACTAAAGATGAAGAACAAAAAATTCTTGCTATTTTTATTCTCTATCTTGTTGTGCTATTATAATTTATCAGCTCAACAGGATAATTTTGACTTAACAAATTGGGAAATTATAACCTCATATTCCGATATTCGCGAATTCTCAAAAGATAATAATGGCAAAATTTGGTGTGCTACAAATGGTGGGATCATTATTTTTGATGAATCTAAACCTGATAATCAAATAGAATATATTGGTAGTAAAGAAGGAATAATTAGTCCTGACATTAGAAAAATAATATATCTGCAAAATAAAGAATTAATTCTTACGGGATCCTCTGATGGTATGCTTCAAATAATTGATAAAAATAAAAATATAGAAGCATTCAATGATATTAAAAATTATGGGTTCATTAATCCTGAGATTACTGATATTGAAGTAAAAGATAATTTAATTTATATTTCCGGTGGATTTGGTATTACGATTTTTGATTTAAACAATAAAATATTTACTGAGACTATCACAAAAATTGCAAATTTCAATAGAAATACAAAAGTAAATAATATAAATATCAATGACAATATTATTTACGCATCTACTGAAGATGGATTAGCATATGCAACTACTAACAAGTTACTAGCTAATCCTGAAAATTGGCAAAATATACCATTTAAATCAGATACTACTCAGGCTATCCCCTCATTCAAATATAGAGCCATAAATACTGTAAAATTTAATAATGAAATTTATGCAATTATTAATAATAATCAAATTGCTAAAATGAATGCAAACCTAAATGATACATTATTTCTTGTGCAAACTCATGAAAGTTACCAGTATTTTACCGATTTTTTTGTTGTAAATAATAGACTTTATTTCAAAGATCAATTTAATTTAATCGAACCTACTTTAGGTGGCTTATTCACTAATATTCCGGAATATTTATATAAATTAGGCATATTAAATAATGTAATTATTTTGCAAGAAACTCCTCAATTAAAGGCGCTTCTATCTTTTAAAGAAGAGGGTTTTTATATTTATACTCCTGATACTTTAAAAGCAATCACATTAGAAAGCCCAAATACTTCAAAATATAAATCAAGTAGCGTAGATATTAATGGTAATTTATGGTTAGCTACTGCAGCCTATTTAGCTTCAGATCGTTCTGGCAAAGGTATTTCGGTATTGAAATCAAATGGTAAATGGTTGAATTACAATATTCAAAGTAGAAATGAAATTACTACTAATTCATTTATTAATATCACTCCATTGCCTGATGGAAGGGTTTTTTCTGGTACTTGGGGCGGCGGACTCTATGAATTTATTCCTGAAAATGAGAACTTTAAAATCAATAAGTATGATACTTTAAATTCGCCATTTAATGGCGTGTCTCTTATTGATAATTATGTAGTCGTTGGGAAACCTCAAATTGACAAAAATGGCGATATATGGTCTATAAATACTTTATCTATTGCTGGAAAAAATTTATTGATTAAATTAGATAAAAGCGGTAATTTTCATGGATTTGATTACCCTACATCTTTTTCTTCTCGCACTATGGTTTATTTAGTTATTGATGATGCTAATACTAAATGGTTTGCTAATCCCGAACCAGACGGTCTTTATTATTATAATGAATCAAATAATGTCTATGGACAAATAAATTCTTCCACTTTAAATTTCCTTAGTAGTTCGATTAATTCTCTTAAAATAGATAATAGAAATTGGATTTGGGTAGGAACTCCCTTAGGATTGAATGTAATATTAAACCCTACTTCAGTATTATCAAACAATAAATTGTCAATTAGAAAAATTAACTTTTTAAATAATGTTGTAATAAATGATATTTATGTCGATGCTGTAGATAATAAATGGATTTCTACAAATCAAGGTATTTATGTAATTAATCCCGATGGAAGTGATATTTTAAATCATTTTGATTCTAAAAATTCTCCACTTAAATCTGATATTGTGCATAGCGTTACGTCGAATAATAAGACTGGTAAGATTTATATAGTTTCCGAAGATGCTATTTATACTGCATCTTCGCTTTCTGTACAACCTAACGAAGTATATGATATAATCAGTTATCCTCAACCATTTGACCCGGATAGAGATTTATATATGACTATTGAAGGATTAGCTAAAGATAATTTTATAAAAATATTGACTCCTGACGGCAAATATATTAGGACAATTGAAGCTGTAGGAGGACGTGCAATATGGGATGGGAAGGACGATAACGGGAAAATTATCAATAATGGAATTTACATGATTATAGCAAGCCAAAGCGATGGTGAGCAAACATCGGTAAGCAAAATCGCAGTTGAAAAAAAATAATCTGATTTTTTACAGAAAACAATAATCATGCAACTAATTATAAATAAAAGATTTAATCCGTTTTAAAAAGCTAATGTATAATTATTTTTAAAAATATTTTTAAAAATATTTGTGTATTAAAAAAATTATTTATAGTTTGAAGTATTAAAAAGTGAAATATTAAGTAAATATATGCTAAAGGCAGGTGTGAAATGAGCTTAAAAAACGAAAAAAAAGCAGAAAGTAGAGTCATCTTTCATTCTTTAAAAGATGCTTCTAAAGAACCCGACAAAGTTGTAATCTTAGATCTACATCTTAAAAAATTAAAAAGTATACCGGAAGAAGTGTATAATTTCCCTAATTTAGAAGAATTATATTTGATGAATAATAGTATTACTGCTATTCCTCCTCATATCAAAGCAATTAAAAAGTTAGTGAAAATTGACCTTTCTGGAAATGAAATCTCTGTAATTCCAAAAGAATTATTCGAACTAAAAGAACTTAAAACATTAATTCTAAGTTGGAATAATATTGAAGAAATCCCCGATGGAATTGGTAATTTAACTAAATTAGAATGGTTAGGGCTTAATCATAATAACATTAATAAAATATCAAAAGATATAGGTGGTTTAACTAATTTAAGAGAACTAGTATTAAGCGATAATGAAATTGATGAATTGCCTAATTCTATTTCTAAACTATCTTCAATGGAAAAGCTAAGGATTTCAAATAATTTAATAGAAGAATTGCCAAAAAACATCGGTCATATGAAAAATTTGACTAAATTAGAAGCTCATGAAAATAATATTATAAATATACCTGAATCAATTGGCGATTTAGAAAACTTAGAAAAACTTCGATTATATAAAAATTTAATAGAAGCCCTACCGGAGTCAATCGGAAATTGTAAAAAATTAGAAAAATTATTAATTTATGAAAATGAATTAGAAGCTCTGCCGGAATCAATCGGCAAATTATCGAAATTAGAAGAATTAGATGTCAGTAATAATGCTTTAAAATCATTACCAGAAGATATTTCCGGATTAATATCATTAGATAATTTAGATATTAGTAAAAACGACTTAGATTACAATGCAGTTGATAAATTTGCTAAAATGATTCCTAATGCTAAGGTAGTCTTCTAAATATTTGAATTTCACTTTTAATGTTATTTAATAAATAACAAATACATATCACATTAATAAAAGAAAGAATTTATATTAAATATAAATTCTTTCTTTTTTATCTCTATATATTATTAACTTTTATTG
>ENA-UOOK01001405-UOOK01001405.1-fermentation-metagenome-genome-assembly--contig:-NODE-1405-length-31670-cov-7.086858_pt1 | contig 31670 bp, 19 predicted proteins | sample MGYA00245777_ERZ724023 | MGnify/ENA primary metagenome ERZ724023 (study PRJEB28704, sample SAMN03018312) | fermentation metagenome | biome: anthropogenic terrestrial biome; feature: soil; material...
AGCATAACCTTGCCAAGGTTAGGGTCGCGAGTTCGAGTCTCGTTTTCCGCTCAAGGTCTGCTCGGATGGTGGAATGGTAGACACGCAAGACTTAAAATCTTGTGACCATAACGGTTGTGCGGGTTCAAGTCCCGCTCCGAGTACAATCAAAATGTTTTTTGATTAATCATTTTTCTTGCCATCAAATGATTGCGAATAAACCGATGGAGAAATGCCAAATTCTTTTTTGAAACTGGAACTGAAATAACGAATATCCATAAATCCCACCTTTAAAGCCACTTCAGATACGGTGTAAGCTTTATTTTTCAACATTTGTGCTGCCCGTTTCAACCGGATGCTTCGAATCAGTTCGTTGGGAGACAAGTTTGTCAATCCCTTTATCTTTCTGTAAAGCATCGAAGAGCTCAGATTCATTTCGGTTGCAAAGGTCATCACGTTGAACTTTTCATTGTCCAAGTTATTTTCAATGATTTCCATCGCTCTTGTCAGAAATCGATCTTCCGCAGATTTGAATTGGATATCTTTGGAGTTGACAATCAATTCCTGCTTCGATTTTTGTGCAATACTATCCTTGTTTTGGATTAACTGCATCATCCTTTTTTTCAGGTTATTTACATCAAAAGGTTTCGAAATATAAGCATCTGCCCCCTGTTCGTAACCCCTTTTTTTATCGTCATCACCGGAGTAGGCAGTGATGAAAACGAATGGAATAACATTCATTAGAGGGTTTTCCTTTATTTTTCTGCACAGATCAAATCCCGTTTTATCGCCTTCGAAAACTACTTCCGAGATAATTAACCGAGGTTTTTCATTTAAAACTTCTTCGAATAGTTTATTGTGATTTGAAATAGGTTTCACACGGATGTGGGGACTAAAGACCTTTTCAATGAATTTAATAGTCTGAAGGTCATTTTCAACCAGATAAGCCAGTGGTGCATTTTCCAGATAGTACTCATCGATATTTACATTGAGCAATTCACTTTCTACGTATGCATCTATGTGGGTATATTTATCGTTGTTTTGATAAAGTTCTCCGATCTCCTGATCCTTAAAATGTGAATTTCCTAAGTGCAAATAAAATTTTATCTGTGTGCCAGATTCGCTACTTGTTAAGTTAATCTTACCATAGTGTAATTCCACATATTCTTTAGCCAGTGTAAGTCCCAGACCTATGCCGTTCCTGTGTGATTCCGAATTGGGAACAGTGACAAATCGCTCAAACACATTCTCCTGATACTCTCTTTTTATACCGGATCCGGTATCATTGATCTCTACCTGTAATGTGTTGCTGGCAGAGTCCAGGGTGCAGATAAATTGAACCATACCTCCTCTGGGAGTAAATTTATATGCATTTGACAGTAAGTTTAACAGGGTTATCTCGATTTTTTCACTGTCAAAAATCAGCTTTACATGCTCTACATTTGAAGAAAACATAAATTCGATCTCTTTTGATTCAAAAAGATCTTTGAAGTTCTCATAGATGCCGTAAGCAAAAACAATAAAGTCTGTTTCAGTTAGTTGTAGCGTAGGTTTTTTTTGTGTGACTTTTCTTAGTTCCCCTATCTGGTTAACCAGTAATGAAATGCGGTTGCTGTTTCGGCTCATAGTCGAAAGCATATATTTTTTCTCATCGTCGGGCATTGTATCTGAATTTTCAGATAAGCTCTGAAGTGAAGATTGCAATAACGTCAAAGGTGTTTTAATGCTATGTGCCAGATCAGTGTAAATTTTCTGTCTGTTTTCATCCAGTTCAATTTTGGCTTTTAAGCGCATACGCAATCTCAAGAACTTGACTATGAATAAAATGATAGCCCCGAGCATGTAGATATAGAATAGATACGAATACCAGGTCCGCCAGAAGGGTGGATTCACCCTGATTCTTAGTGTGTGGATGTTATCCTGCCAGATTCCGTTACCGTTTGTACTTTTAATTTTAAGTGTATAATTTCCCGCATGAAGGTTGGCATATGAAATATACCTCTCTTCCGGGCCTACATAAATCCAATCAGGATCTACACCTTGCAGCATATAGGCGTATCTGATATTTTCTCGGTTTGTGTATACCAATGCTGAAAAAGCAAAATAGATCTGGTTATTATTATGTTTTAGTGTAATCTCGGGGGTGTAATTTATATCATTGTGATTAAGAAAATTATCCGACATCAATAATCTGTTGTTAACTCTGAAATCAGTAAAAAGAACATTGTAGTGTGTAGTATCAGAGGCAATCTCTTCCGGATTAAATATGGTTAACCCGTTGATACCCGATAAATAAATAAACCCATCGCTGTCTATGTCGCTGCCGAAGACGAAACCTTCCCGGGCGAAATTTCCGCCGTTCAGAACGATAAATTGCTCTGTCCTTTCAGAAATATTATATCTGCAGATTCCCGTCAATGTAGAAATCCAAAGGTTCCCGATGTTATCGCTTATTAATCCGGTAATATGATTTTGATTATTTAAAAGGTCGAGAGGAATATTGATAAATTCGTCCGTTTCGTGACTGTATTTGTATAATCCGTTGTTGCTTCCAGCCCATATATTGTTATAATTGTCGCAATAGACACTGTTGGCTGATTTTATTTCCCGGGTCAATTTATCTCGGATAAAATACTGTTTTGTAGTAAATGTGTCGGTCCCCGGCTGTCTGTTTATCTGTAAAATGCCATGACTGGATGTGCCTGCCCATACCGTACCCCTGTAATCACCGGTAATTGAAAGACAAATCATTTTTGTACTGTCTATGAGGCTGATTCGGGTTATTTTTTTTGTAATATGATCGCAGTGAAAAATTCCCCCATTCTCAAATCCCACCCACATATCATCTTCTTTGTCGGCATATAATGCCCTTACAAATGAACATCGCTTAAAAGCTCTTTCCATTTCTGGAGTGGTATAATAAATATTTTTTTTCGGATCAAATATTTTTAATAATCCTTTGGTTCCCAGCCATATCATTTTGTCACTGTCAATTTCAATTTGCTCGATTTTATTGTCAAGCACCCGGTTAATGTGGGGGCGATTATCAAAAAAACGTTCCACTCTGTATTCTTTTTTTGCATCGCCAGCGAAGGTTATTTTGTTTAATCCATGAGAAGTAGCTATCCAGGCAGTGTTTCTTTGTTCAATTCGGATGTCGCAGACATTAGTGTGACTTAAAGTATTCGGGTTGTTAATGTCATTTCTGAAGGTAAAGAACTTTTTTTCTCCGTAAGGAATCATAAACAGTCCGTCTCTGCTGCCTATCCAAATATTCTTGATCTCATCAAGAAAGAAAACATTGGTCGTGTTGCTTAAATCGTCATAACGCTGATTGATCGAAAAGGTTTTTTTTTCTTTGACGTCACCTCTCTCATTTCTAATCAGGACAACGTTTTCTTTTCCCCTGCTGCAAAATATGGATAAGCTGTCCGTAAAAAGCAATGCGCTAATCTCAATTTCGCTTTGCATAACGGTTGTAACATTCCCTTCACCATCTATATGGCCTTGGATAAGATTTTCCCGATCCCAGATCCAAATATTATCCCATTGATCGATTTTCACACGGGAATTGTTTTTAAAAGAGAAGAGTGTATCCGGCACGAATTGTTTATTTGACTTAACGGCTTCCTCCATTTCTTTTAGTGTTGGAAGTCGCAGGAGATGTTTGTTGGCCGAAAGATAACATCTTCCGTATGAATCCAATGTCAAAGAGGTATATTCTACAAGTTTATGCTCCGGCTCATAGGTGAAAACAGGAAATGTTGTGTTGAGGTTGATGTCGTAAGCAATGATTCCGTGCGACGTGTTCAGGTAGCATCTTTCGGATTCCATCCGTAAAGAATTAATTCGAATAGTTGCAAGTTCGTCAATCTGCGCTAACTCATGAGTTTGAATATTATAAATAAACAGTCCGTTGTTGCTGCATATCCATAGTTGATCCGGATTCCGGAAATAAAGCTGTTGGATGAAATTATTATTGGAGAACAGTTGATTATTGATGTTGGTATTGATTCTTTGGTAAGAGGTGCCGTTGAAACGTACGAGTTCTTTCCGGGTTGTGATCCAGATAAATCCATCTATATCTTTTGTGATTGCAGTGATATTTTTGCTTTCTAAGTTAAGCCAGGTAGTGTGTTTGTTGTAATTGATTACTTCTGAGCCTTTTCCTGCCTGAAAGAAAAGAACAAATAACGCAATAAGTGATATAAGTCTATAAGAAGGAACTTTTCTACGACATTGCTTTAACTTATATTTGAGTATTAGATACAACATTCATTTCAAAATATGTGCCTTACAAATATAGTTTTTTTAAACAAAATATCAATATTTTTTTGTCAATTTTTCTTTAATGTGAGTTGCAGGAATAAATAAGAAAGGAGTTATTATGAATAAAAATTCAACATAAATTCACGATTTATACCCCATTGTAAGAGATGTTTCATTATTTGTCCACCCTATTTGCATTATTTAGAGAATATGCATTGGTATAAATTTATCTATTTTTGGAAATAGAATTATATATAATAGTGCAAACTAAAAAATGTAATCCATGATAAGAACAGCCATAAGATATACAACTGCCATTATCCCTTTTATCCCTCTTACGTCGTGTAATGGAAAAGAGGAGACGAAGCCCAATATACTTTTTGTGATTGCCGATGATCAATCTTTCCCACATGCATCGGCCTACGGGAACGGGATGGTTTCCACACCTGGTTTCGATTTTGTTGCAAGCAGGGGAGCACTCTTTACCAATGCTTACGTCACCTCTCCCGGCAGTAGCCCATCACGGGCAAGTATACTGACCGGATTATATCCCTGGCAGTTGGAGAGTGCAGGAACACATGCAAGTTCTTTCCCTGTAGGTTATGTCTGTTTCCCGGATATTTTACAAAAAAACGGATATCAAATAGGTTATACAGGTAAAGGATGGGGTCCGGGAGATTGGAAAGTGTCGGGGAGGCCGCATAATCCGGCAGGTCATGAATATAACGATGAGAAACTGATCCCTCCTTATGGTGGAATTTCAAAAATTGATTATGCAGCTAACTTCAAGAAGTTTCTTGGTAAACGAAAAAAGAAGCAACCATTTTATTTCTGGTTTGGTGCCCATGAGCCGCATCGGCCTTATGAGAAAGAGTCATGGAAAGAAGCTGGATATTCCCTTGATAACGCCAAATCCGTTGGATTCCTACCCGATAACGACTCAATTAAAAGCGATTTGCTTGATTATGCTGTGGAAATTGAATGGTTTGACAATCAGTTACTGCAATGTATTGAGGAACTGAAACGTATTGGTGAATTTAAGAATACGATTATCATCGTTACCGCAGACAATGGTATGGCTTTTCCCCGTGCAAAGGCAAATTGTTATGATGCAGGCATTCACGTGCCGCTCGCAATTTGTTGGCTAGACAAATTTAAACAATCCCAAGTCATCGAAGCGCTGGTTAGCGCCGTTGATTTTGCCCCCACCATCATTGAAGCGGCAAATTTGAAATCGGATATACCATATAGCGGGAAAAGTTTAATACCCCTTTTAACTTCCGGCATAAACAATTCAGAGAACGTCATTTTTGCAGGAAGGGAACGCCACACTCACGCACGGTACAATAATACAGGATATCCGGTAAGGTGCATAAGATGGAAGAATTATTTATTGATCCGAAACTTTCACCCGGAAAGATGGCCGGCAGGAGATCCGCAGGAATTGTCCTTAAATAATGAGATTCGGAAACAGGACAATGGATATTTTGATATTGATTCATCGCCATCAAAAGAGTTTCTTATTGATCATCAGAATGAAAAAGAGATTGCTCCCTTTTTTCGGGCAGCTGTAGATAAGCGATCTGAGTATGAGTTGTTTGATCTGAAAAACGATCCAGACTGTATGATAAATCTGGTAGAAAACAGCTCTTATACTGATGTTGTTATGGAAATGAAAGCCAGATTAACGAAAAAACTCATATCGACCCGGGATTCACGTCTTGGGGAAAACCCAGAGATTTGGGAAACCTACCCCCGTCTGGAAGGCCGGATGAGGAACTTCCCTGAAACAGATTAAAAAAAGTTCATAAAAATATAAAAATGATAAACATACATAGTTTTAAGACACTGACTGTCTCCGCATGCATGGTTTCATCCTTATGTCAGGCCTCGGATAAAGACAAAAGGGACAAACATCCGTTTCCGAATATTTTATTAATTTGTGCAGATGATCTGGGGTGGTCAGACATCGGTTCGTATGGTAGTGAAATAGAGACGCCCAATTTAGATGCCCTTGCCAAGAGCGGTGTAAGATTTACCCAATACTATAACACATCGAAAAGTTTTCCATCTCGGGCAGCCCTTTTAACCGGTCTATATGCGCAACAGAATGGATATGATAAGAAATTCAGGCAACCGCTTCAAAATAGTATGACACTGGGTGAATATCTTAAAAGCAGTGGCTATATCACGTTGTGGTCGGGTAAACACCACGGGATGGAAAACCCGCGAACACGTGGATTTGACCATTATTATGGATTGAAGGATGGTGCGTGCAATTATTTTAATCCCGGGAACCAAAGGTTCGGAGAGGGAATACCCGCTCAAAAAAAGCATAATCGTATTTGGTGTATCGAAGATAAAGAGTATGCTCCTTATACTCCCATGGAGCCCGATTTTTATACGACCGATTATTTCACGAAATATGCCCTCAGTTGGTTAGACGAGTATCGGGACGATGAACGTCCGTTCTTTCTTTACATGGCATATACGGCTCCCCACGATCCACTTATGGCATGGCCTGAAGACATTGCAAAATACAAAGGAAAATATGCGGGAGGGTATGAGGCAATTCGGAAAGCTAGGTTCGAAAAACAAAAAGAATTGGGAATTACTGATGATCGCTATCAGCTGTCGTCACCGACATACTCCGATTGGAATTCGCTCACGCCCCAACAACGAGCTGAGGAAGAACGTAAGATGGAGGTTTACGCAGCCATGATTGACCGTATGGATCAAAACATCGGCAAGTTATTTGATAAATTAAAAGAGCAGGGAAAATTCGACAACACGCTGATTATTTTTCTTTCGGATAACGGCGCTTCGGGTGAAGTGGTGGAACTTCCCGGTAGTTACGGCGAGATAGGGAGCCTGACCAGTTGGACATCGCTGGGTGAAAATTGGGCAAATGTATGCAATACCCCACTGAGGTATTTTAAAAATTATAGTTATGAGGGCGGTATCGCCACCCCTCTGATTATTTCCTGGAAGAACGGGTTGGAGCAGCCTGACCGAAACTCAGATTTCACAGGTCATTTCATTGATATCATGGCCACCTTTGTCGATTTAACAAAAACGCCCTATCCTTCCGAGTTCAACGGCAGAAAAATATTACCGTATGAGGGAGAGTCCTTGATGCCGGTTATCTACCATCAAAAATCGAAACGGGAGAGACCAATCTTCTGGGAGTGGCAGCATGGACAAGCAGCCAGAGACGGGAGATGGAAGCTGGTAAAGCACGGATTGGAAAATTCCTGGTCACTGTTCAATATGCGAATAGACCCTTCCGAAACAGAAGACATGGCATCAAAACATCCTGAAATAGTGCAAAGCATGGACAAAATGTTCAAAGAATGGAAACAAAGGGTGTCATTAACTGATAAGGAATAAGCGCATGAACTACAGGAGTAGCATTCTATTGGCGTTGGGAAGTCCCATCGTGCTTTCATCAGCCACCGCTTTAGAACCAGAAAGGTCAAAAGCTGACGAAAAGAGATACAATATCTTGTGCCTCGTGGCCGAAGACATCAGCCCCTACCTTGGGTGTTACGGCGATATGTATGCCAATACGCCCAACCTGGATAAACTTGCCATGGAAAGTATCCGTTACACCCGCATGTTCACAACGATTGGAGTGAGCGCTCCCTCCCGGGCATCACTCATTACCGGCTTATTCCCAACGTCGTTTGGCGCAAACTACATGCGTACTTCGAACACAAAGCCTCTTACGGAAGGCTTGGTGCCACCTTATGAAGCAGTGCCGGAAAGGGGAGTGAAATGCTATACTGAGTATCTACGTGCTGCCGGTTATTTCTGTACGAATAATGCAAAAATGGATTATCAATTTACCGTACCATTAACGGCATGGGATGAAAACGGAAAAACAGCGCATTGGAAGCATCGTCCCGATGGTGTACCGTTTTTTGCCATTTTTAATATGGAGGTTTCTCATGAGTCTCAAGTTTGGAAACGGGCAAATGAACCGCTAGTGATTCATCCTGACAGTATTATCCCACCTCCTTACCATCCTGATGATGAAACTACCCGTCGCGATTGGGCCGTTGCATACAGTAATATTCACGAGATGGACAAACAGGTGCAACAATTTATTGATGAAGTGGACGAAGCAGGGTTATTGGATGAAACGATCATCATTTGGTATTCCGATAATGGTGGCCCGATGCCTCGACAGAAAAGGGAGTTGTATGAGAGCGGAACATTGGTGCCGTTTATGGTTCGTTTTCCTGATGGAAAATTGGCAGGTATGGTGGACAATGACCTGCATATGTTTGTTGATATTCCTGCCACTATTTTGTCATTGGCCAATATATTGCCTCCAGATTATATGCATGGTATCCCTTTCTTGGGGAAATTTAAAGGAGAAAGCAGAAATTACGTCTATGGAGCGCGTGACAGACTTGATGAAATAGTTGAACGACAAACTTGCGTGCGTGATGGAAGATTCAGGTATGTGCGCAATTATCTCCCCGAAAAATCGGGATATATGGAAATTCTTTCTCGCCTGAATATGCCCATGATGCAAAATATGGTACGTCTTTTTAAACAAGGTAAATTAAATAAAGAAACAAGTCGTTGGTTTGAAAAACCCCGAAAGATTGAAGAATTGTATGATGTTAACAATGATCCGCACGAAATGAAAAATTTGATTGATAACCCGGCGTATTCAAAAGAAGTTGAAAGATTGAGAGGCGAGATGGAAGCGTGGAATAAGTGTTATAACCCATACTTGGGATTAACAGAAGCCGAACTTCGTGAAAAGCTTTGGCCTGGAGGAGAACAACCCATTGTTGAACCACCTGTTTGTGTGAAAACCGGAACAAATAAAATTCAGGTAAAGAGTAATACCCCCGGGTCATCCATTGCCTATCAAATTAACGGACGGGGATATACTGAGGAGCATTGGTTTCTTTACACCCGACCTATCCAATTAAATGAAGGTGATAGGCTGAATATGAGGGCGTTCCGGATTGGATACAAACCGAGTAGGTTGATAACCTATCAAAATGAATAACGTGATGCAAACGACACGATCAATGTACCTGCTTTTGTTCATGATGCTTTGCTCCTCATCGTCCCTGTTCTCTCAGGTTGAATGGAATAAAGTGGAAGAGATTGAAAAGAATATTGTTCCACCAATTTTTCCCGATGTGAACTACATCATTACCGATTTTGGCGCAAAAAATGAAGAAGGGTTTGATTGTCGCCCTGCAATAAATGCAGCCATCGTTAAATGTAGCGAAAAAGGAGGGGGTAAAGTGATCGTGCCATCCGGCAAATATTACGTGGGTGGTTCCATATTCATGAAAAGCAACGTGAACCTTCATTTTGAAGAAGGATGCGAAATTATTTTCAGTAGCCGTAGTGAAGATTATCTTCCCTTGGTGCTGACACGCTGGGAAGGGACTGAACTATACAACTATTCACCGCTTATTTATGCCTATAATGCCATCAATATTGCTATTACCGGTAAGGGAAAGCTGGATGGAAACGGTGCAGCGGAGATAGCCAACTGGAAACCCAGACAGAGTAAAGCACAAAAAATGCTCCGCGAAATGGGCCGAACCGGAGTCCCGGTGCATCAGCGTCTGTTTGGTGAAGGATATTATCTTCGCCCGGCGTTCATTGAACTGTTCAGTTGTAACAACATCCTGATAGAAGATATCTCTCTTACCAACTCACCATTTTGGCTTATACATCCTGTGTATTGCAATAATATCACAGTCAGGAGGGTCTTTGTTAACAGTCAGACCCTCAATAGCGACGGGTGCGACCCGGAATCGTCCAGCAACATACTTATTGAAGATTGCCACTTTATTTCTGAAGACGATGGCGTGGCCATTAAGGCGGGAAGAGACAATGATGCCTGGCGCGTGGGACGTCCCACCGAAAACGTCATTATCCGCAGCTCCATTTTCGAATCGGCTACGAACGGAATCTGCATTGGCAGTGAAATGTCGGGTGGTGTTCGGAACATATTTGTGGAAAATGTGACCGTACCAAAAGCGGAAAACGCTATCTATTTTAAATCGAATCTGGACAGGGGAGGATTTATTGAAAATGTCCGGGTACGCAATATAACGGTCGATTCCGTATCGGCGGCTATCAAATTTGATCCTGATTATAAATCGGAAAGCAAGGAAAATTATCCTACCCTTTTCAATAACTTTCTGTTTGAAAATATATCATGCAATTATGCCAAAGAGTTTGGCGTTGATATTTCGGGTTTTGAGAAAAAAGCTATTCAGCATGTAACCATTCAGGATATGATGGTAAAAGAAGCGGGACAGCCTGTGCGGATCCGCAATGCAGAGAAGGTTGAATTAAAAAACGTCATTATAAACGGTCAACGGATAGAATCCGGAAAACCAAATAAAACAGTTTCGCTGAATGGCGTCTGGGATATCTCCATGGGTGATGAGATGCCTCGCGAATACAATTCCAAAGTGCAGGTGCCTGGGATTATCACCATGGCAAAACCTTTGCTGCAAGATGATCTGGATGGTATTGACAGTAGGGAAATTCCGTATGATTATGTTTGGTACCGTACTCATTTTGTGTTGAATGAACCGGATTATCCCGGGGCGGTGCTTCATGTCAGGGCAAAATACAATGCGGCGGTGTGGTTAAATGGGATTGAAATTGGATATGATCATCATTCTACTTATTCACATGCAGAATTTGACATCTCTCGTGCATTAAAGACAAAAGGCGAGAATGAACTTGTTATTCGTGTCGGAAGTTGGAACATCTCCTCTTCGCCTTCGAAGGAAAACTCGTCGGAATGGTGGAGAAATACCCGTGCACCAGGCATTTGGGATGATGTTTGGATTGATTTGGAACAATCTGTTGCTGTCAGTCATGTGAAAATATTGCCCGATACCGAAAAAGGAATCATTGTTTGTGACGTAGAAGTAAAAAGTAAGGCAGATTCAGCATCATACTTAACAATCACTGCATCGGTGTTTGACAGATATGACAAACTAACCGGCAGAGAAACAGCCATAAAAATAAATCAAAACAGCATGGAAACCACTTCAATCGAAATTCCGGCAACCATGCTGACTTTCTGGTCACCGGGAAAGGAAGGGAATCCCAAATGTTACCGGTTGAATGTAAAAGTAACCGACAACAACGGAAAGATATTGGCCGAAAAAGATGAAATGTTTGGCTACCGAAGTATTAAGACGAGCGGAAAAGATGTGCTTCTAAACGGGCAAAAAATAATTTTCAGAGCGGAAAATATCGCCTTTGTGCGAGCTCTGACGCGCTGGGCAGATTTTATGTTTGATGAGAATCAGATACGAAAGTTCCTTAGAGCCGCTGTTCAGGATTACAACTTTAATTATTTACGCATCCACCTCGGTCACGGATATAGCAAGTGGTATGAAATAGCAGATCAGGAAGGAATCATGCTTCAGGATGAATGGCGCTATATGCATGACGATGAACCTGTGGGTGAGGATTTGGAAGAGGCTGAGACTGAATTTAAACGCTGGGTCCGACAAAATGTGAATCATCCTTCAATTGTTGCCTGGGATCAGGAAAACGAGGGAAATGTCCGTCTCGAAAAATTGAAACAGGAGCTCAGAGAGTATGATCCCACACGTTTATGGGGTGAAGACGATTTTATTGCGAAACATATTTATCAATATTCTGAAAACATTGTTACTGACCCGCAATATCCTGTTCCCGACACGAAGCCGATGACTCTTCTGGAATCATGCAGGCTATGGACAAACGAGTACGGGCTGCTTGAGCCGAGAGAAAATTTCAAGACAAGCCGCACAGCCAGCGGGTGGGGAGTATTTTATTACGACAAAGAGCTTATCGGGCAACTACTGGCCGATCTGCATGCTGACTTGGGAACTTTTTTCCGTTCGTCCCGTATCCAGGCTTGGGCACCTTTCGCCTTGCTGAGCGGATGGGTCAACGGACAGAGTTTTTTTCTTGGCGATATTGAAGAGGGACTGGAGCCGCAACCCAACCTTTTGGTACTAAAAAAAATAAATGAACCTGTCGGCTTATCTATCGACATGCTTCAGGCGCGCGAATGGTATAAGGACAAAAAGATATACAGACCCGGTGTTTCCAATGTTCAAATGGTTAGTATCTGGAATGATTTTCCCGAAGCCCAGGCCGGGAGACTATCGGTAACGATTAAAAAGCCATCGGGTGAGATCCTGGGCAATGTTTCCTACAGCGTTTCCGTGGATGGCTATCAGTCAGTAAAACAAAGAGTGACCCTGAGGATTCCGGAAGAAAAAGGAATTTATTTCCTCGAACCGACTCTTTTACTGGATAACGGCAAAACTATCGAAGGCGTAACCCGCCGGATTATGGTTGCACCAAAATTGACGAATGACCTGGAAGGGATGATGGGATTTGGAGGAAATCGCATCCGAAAAGAAGGAGACCAGTCGGTCATCCATCATTTTCTGGGAGTTGACCTGCCGGATAATTTGGAAAAGAAAATTATCTCAATTGTAGGAAACGGGTTGTTGGATAAGTTAACTTTCGATGTAAAAGCGCAGGCCTATAACATCCAGTCAACGATTTATGAGAGTCCGACACGCTCAAAAATTTTCCATACCACAATGGACGGGGCAGGTAACATTGTGGCACTGCAGAAATCGGAAGCGCTGAATTATTCCGAGTTGCCTGAAAGAGTAAAAAAGGCGATTGTTCAGGCGCTTGGTATTGTCCCAATCGACGAGTCGAGAATTACAAAAACAGCAAATGAAAGCGAGATTATTTATGAAATAAGTCTGTTCAACAGTGAGACACGTCACCGGTTGACTTTTTCGAAACAGGGCGAACTGATTTACAAGGAGACGAATAAGAAAAAGATATGAATCCAATCGCTATTTTTCCTCAGCAGCGGCTGAGTATAAGAGGATATAAGTGGGAGAGAATAAGATCGCTATCGCATCTTCTCTTCCCGGCAGCCTTCCTTGTCATATTATCAGGCTGCCACAGCGATACAGTCACGCCGATTGAATATGTCAGGGTTGTTGCGGATCGTATCATATCAGATGCTTCCTTCGAACTGGAACCAACACAGCAAAAACCTTTGGCATTTCCCTGCATTGTGGATGCAACACCTTTTGCCACGGTACCGGGAACAGGGACTGTGCGTGCATCCGGGGCGATCGATGCACAGGAGGGCGGGATGTACCGGTTCGGCTTTACAGCCGATACAGCGTGTACTGTATATATCAACGGTGAAAAAGTTTTTCAGGTCGAAGAAAAAGGTGTTGCCTTTCCCGACGAAGTTGCCTATGGCATCTATGAATTTTCACATTACAAGACAATTGAATTAAAGGCCCAGAAAAATCATTTTTTGGTGGCCGGAAATGGGAAGGTTTCATTTGGAGCACTGAATACAGCAGGGTTCGCTGACGACGGAATTGTATATAACTTAGAAAGTTATCGCGACCTTCAGGGTAAAGTACATGAGCCTCCCCGCTATACACAAATGAAGATACGGATTCCGGGACATGCGGCATTTCAGAAACATGCCTACACAGAGTGGCATTATGCGAACGGCACAACAATGTTCGGTATCCTTTCCCTTGGCCGTCAGGCGGGAGATCTTAAGTACGAAGAGTTTGTCAAACATTATTGTCTCTTTACGCTTGAGACCGAACCGCTCTTTCGCCGACAATATGAACAGCAGAATTCTCTGCGTACACAAAACTATCGCATGTTCCGCTGTTCTATGCTGGACGACTCAAGTGCTCCTGCTCTTCCTTTTATTGAACTTTTTCTTCATGGATTTTTACCAGAAGGAATGATGCCATTATTGACCCGTATGGAAAATTTTGTCATGAATGTACAGCCACGACTGCCGGATGGAACCTTTGTAAGACCGGAACCCAAATGGACAATTTGGGCAGATGACCTTTTTATGAGTTCTCTGTTTTTGTTACGTTATGGCAGATTAAGTGGAAAAGAGAAGTACAATGACGAGGTAATCAGGCAAATAATTAATTATGACCGATACCTGTATGACAAGGAGATGAAACTCTATCATCATGGGTGGAACATCACACGCGATGAACCTCTTGGGCAGTTTTGGGGCCGTGCCAACGGGTGGCTGGTATGGGCCGTGTCTGAAGCATTATTACATTTGCCCGAGTCACACCCACAATACGGAACCATTCTTGACATTCATCGGAAACAGCTGAAAAACCTGGCAGAATATCAGGATGTGAATGGTATGTGGCATCAGGTATTGAATATGCCGGAATCGTATGAAGAGACATCGTCTACTGCCATCTTTACCCTGTCCATGGCCCGTGCCGTGAGGATGGGATGGATTGACCGGTCATATAGGAAGAATGCGCTACGGGGGTGGAACGCTATAGAAAGGATGATTGACATTAAGACGGGTATCGTATCAGGTATCTGCGAAAGTATGCCGATAGGCCCTGACCTGAATTTTTATCTTGATCGTGATACCAAACCCAATGATCCCCGGGGAGTGGGAGCCGTAATCACGGCCGGAGTAGAGATCGCCCGTTTAATGAATGAATAACATACATGTAAAAGAATGAAATCATGAGAAATTTTTTTGGTAGCAAGTTAACTATGCCGTTGCTGGGGGTAATGGTTCTGATTTCAGGTGGTTGCAGCCATACATCGGAAGCCGACTCCGAAAGGGAGATATTCAATGATCCCGTAACAGGAGCTGAAGTATGGCAAATTACTTCAAATGAAAAAATGAGTAATATGCCTTATTTTGAAGCATCTGCATTTACGCACGACGACCGTTACGTGGTCTTTAAAAGCTGGCGTGAAGAAGTTCCCAAACTTTTTCGCTCTGACCTGGAGACCGGAGTCGTCACAAAAATAAGTGACCGCGAGCTTACAGGCTCGTACACGATCCATCCAAACGGTAAAGAGGTTTGGTTTCTTTCAGGTGATAAACTTTATGCAGTTGATGTGGCAGAGCTGAAAGAACAGGTTGTATTTGACCTGAGTGAGCTGGCCGACGGCAGAGAAGTTCGTTTTTCGGCGTTATTCACGAACGATGGAAATTACTCACTCGTAACTTTTGGTACCAGAGGAAGTGTAATGGAGGTATATCGATTGTATATACCCGAAAATAAAATTGAAAAAGTATATGTATCTCAAGATGGATTTTCGCATCCAATGATCAATCCAACGGATCCCAATACTTTTACATTTACATACTATCCCGATAACCAAAATGATATGTCGCTTCCATTAGAGGAACGAGCAAGATCATGGATGGTGGATGCCCGTACGGGAATTGGAAAACCCTTTTTAATGATGCCTGTTGGTTTTAGGGCAACCCATGCAAGTTGGAGCTCGGATGGAAAGCGATTCTTTTTCTTCAGAAAAAATGTTCCCGGGTCCAAGCCTGTTTCAATTTGCTCAATAAATAAGCAAGGAGAAGATTTTACCGTGCATTACACCGATGACGAGATAAAGCTTGGACATGGAAGGTCTTCCAGAGACATGAAATGGTTTATCTCAGACTCTCAGGACTCCTACAGCAATCCACTTACCTTGCTTAACCTTGAAACAGGCGAAGCGCGTATTATTTGCTGGCCCAACTCATTGCAGGCACCTAAAGAAGGGAATCCGCAGGAAGATCATGTGCACCCCTCTTTTAGTTATTCCGGAAAATATGTGGCATATACTTCCGATAAAGGTACAGGTATTCCGCAGGCATTTGTCATACCAATAGAGCAGCAGTTTACAAAATGAATTGCCATGACAAGGGGTAACAAGGACAAAACACACAAACTCTAACTCTCAATTAGTGTATAAATAATTAATAATGAATGCTATGAAGAAAATAATGAAATGTCTTAGCTTATTGGCTATCTTATTGTATATTGCTCCTTTAAGTGCTTACGCTCAGGGGCAAGGAAATTTGACCGGTAGAATTTTTGATAAGGATGGAAACACACTTCCAGGCGCCTCCATTGTTTTGAGAGGCAGCACATTGGGTACGGCCACGGACATGAATGGGTATTATACGCTACGAGGAATTTCGGCCGGAACCAAAGAGTTTGTCGTGAACTATCTGGGATATACACCTATTCAGGTAACGATACATATTGAATCGGGTAAAACGGTGAATAGAGATTTCACCATGGAGGAAGATCAGGTTGTGTTGGGAGAGGTTGTTGTATCGGCTGTGCTGGACGGACAACAACGCGCTTTGAATCAACAGCGTACAGCCGACAATATGATGAATGTTCTCTCTTCCGATCAAATGGGACGATTCCCCGATCTGAACGTGGCAGAAGCATTGCAGCGATTGAGTGGTGTAACTATTACCCGCGATAGAGGTGAGGGAGCCGAAATACAGTTACGTGGCACGCCCGCAAATTTTGTGAATATAAATGTGAATGGTGAGCAAATGATGGGAGTAACTGGAGAAAATGGAAACAGGAATACTTCCCTTGATGTTATCCCTTCCGACATCATCGCCTCGATGGAAGTCCAGAAAACCTTGCTCCCGTCTAATGATGGTGATGCTATTTCAGGAGTTATCAATATGCGTACCGCAACCGCGCGCTCATTGAAGGGCAGGGGCTCCGTCGATGTGGGTTCTGGCTACAATGTTTTGCGCGGGACATTGCCATTCAACGTCAAAGCCGGCTATTCAAAAAGATTTTGGAGTAATGAGAAAAATCCTGAAGGGGTATTTGGAATTGCGGCTAACCTGAGTTTCTATAAGTCGTACAACGGTTACGACCGGCTGGAAGCTCAGACCTGGCTCCCCAAAAACGTGAAAGATCAGGATGGAAATGCGATTGAGCGCATGCAGGGCACTTATATGCCGACCGATTTTCGTCATCGCTACCAGGAGGGGAGTCGTACCCGGATGGGAGGGACGGTTGCCCTCGATTATGCTCCCAATTTAAATACACGGTTCGTGCTGAGCGGGATGTATAGTAAACGGCATGATTTGGATACACGTTATCGTCATCGTTATCGTTATCGCGGCGACTTCTATCTGTTTGATGATGGAAGGCTGGGTACCGATCGCACAACGGATATATTACAAACCACCCACCAAGATATCGGAATCGATAGTTACAATATTAATTTAGATGGCGAAACCACGCTTGGAAATTGGAAAATAGACGGGGGATTGTTTTATTCAAGAAACAAGAGGACAGCCATAAACGGGCAATATGGATTTCAAACACCCGACTGGCGTGCCAATAACAAGAATATTGCAGGTACTGATGATGGTACGGGACGGCCGATTCGTATTCCCAATGGAACTATCCTGGCTGTGATACCTGACTATCAGGATCGGTTTTTATCGTCGAGTTATATTTATAATCCTCCGTTTGGAGGGGCCGCGGATGACCCTTCGAGATACAATTTCTATACGGTGGATAATAATGACAGGGATATCCTCGGTGAGAATTTCACTTTCCGATTAAATTCATCCTTGAACTATTTTATTGCGGATCAATTTGCGTCGATCTTCTCATTTGGAGCGAAGGGGAAATTTATGCATAACAGACACAGCCGTCCTGAAACAGCGACGATACTCAGTATCAGTCCCATTACAGATAATACAAGTCCTGATTATGGTGATACCCAATTGAAAAAATTCTTACACAAGGGAAACCAAACGTCTGACTTCCTGAGTAATGGGATAAATTTTGGACCTACTGCAAATGTTGATGCCATACAGCAGTTTATCAAAAACAGACCCGACCGGTTTGAATTGGATGAATATCGTACAGAGTTGGGGAAAAACACTGTCGATTATTTAGCGGATGAAAATATTTTGGCCGGATATATTATGAACCGCTCGCAGTTCAATAAATTGTTGGTGATAGCCGGTGCCCGTATTGAAAATACGAACGTGGATTATAAAGCCAAACGGATTTTCAGGTATAATAAAGATGCCGATCCAAACGTAAATGGTGGACAACTTCCAGGCACCGAGACTCCAGTATACAATGCATTTATTGCTACTGACGCTGATTCGGCATTAAATTACACGATGATATTGCCAAACCTGCAATTTAAATACGATATTGCCAAAAATTCATTGTTACGTCTTGCATGGACTACCGGTTATTCACGTCCGAATATCGGAGAGCTTATGCCTACAGTAAATGTTAACCCCGACCTGGGTAAGATAGAAATGGGAAATCCCGGGTTAAAAGCGGCTTATGCTAATAACTTTGATCTGCTGTTTGAACAATACCTGCAAAATATCGGAATTCTATCTGCCGGTTTATTCTATAAACACATCGATAAATTTCAATACCTGAGCGAGGGTGTATTGAATGATCCTGCGAATCCATACTTTAATCCGAACCAGGATGACCAATATATTTTTATCCAACCCAAAAATGGAGAGGCAGCCCATGTTTATGGTCTTGAATTGACATTAAACTCGAGCCTTTCTTTCTTGCCAGGCTTCCTGAAAAATTTGGTATTTACCAGTAATTATACCTATGTTCACTCTAAAGCAACGACGAACGCCCTTCGAGGGGAATTGCGATTACCGGGTCAGGCAGACCATACGGGCAACATTGCCCTAAGCTACTCAACCCCTAAGGTGATTTTGCAAGCATCTGCGAATTATAACGGGAAGTTCATTTACGCTTTGGGTGCCGGTGAGGATGAGGACTTGTGGGTAGATGCCCGTTGGCAACTCGATATAAACGGTTCTTATAATATCACCAAGAGTCTGAGATTTTATGTAGAAGCAGTGAATGTTTTGAACAGCCCGGCATACACTTATATGGGAGATGTATCTCGCGTGTACGAATTAGAGTATACACGACCGTTTGTTCGCGGTGGGTTGACATATCGTTTTTAAAGAATGCAATTTAAAAAAATGAAGTTTTATTTAGATCTTTGGCTGTTAAAGTGTTAATTGCCAAAGATCTAAATTTTGGCCCCAGTGTGGTGCATTTACGAGTGGATTTCCGTTTCCTTCCACTTTTTCGCCTTCGAAAAGAGTTTCAACCAGATATACCCCACAATCATCGCCAGGGCTGAAGCAATGAGCACGGAGAGTTTGGCAATATCGCGCAACATTTCGTGGTCATGAAAAGCGAGTATCGATACAAAGATTGACATCGTGAAGCCTATTCCGGCCAGCATGCCTACCCCGATAAACTGAAACCAGTTTATCTTGTCTCCCAACCGCACAAGCCTCAATTTGGTCATCAGGTAAACAGCTGTGGTGATCCCAAGTGGCTTGCCCAGAAACAGTCCCAGAATGATCCCAATGGAGAGTGGAGAGCTTAGGCCCGTTATGGCTGCAGAAGAAATGACGATGCTCGTGTTAGCTAGTGCAAAAATGGGGACTACGATGAAATTCACTGGAAAGCTGAGATGTTTCTCAAATGTAGCCAGTTTATTCGTCGGGAGCAAAAATGCAAGAACTACACCTGCAAATGAAGCGTGTATGCCCGACCTGTACATGCAGTACCACATACCTATGCCCAGCAGGATCATGAGGAAGGTGCCCACCTTGTTTTGTAAGCGACGATTTACAAAGAAAATAACGACACCTAGTACGGCGACTATCAGGAGCCATGTGAGCTGCGGGTTCGATCCGTAAAAAAAGGCGATGATGAGAATGGCACAAAGGTCATCGATGATGGCCAGGGCTGTCAAAAACACTTTCATGGAATGAGGTACAGCTTTTCCAAGTAAACTTACAATCCCCAGGGTAAAGGCAATGTCTGTAGCTGTGGGGATTGCCCACCCCCGTGTGTAGGCGGTACCTCCGGTGATAAGGATGAAAATCAAAGCCGGAATGGCCACGCCGAACAGTGCAGAAACAGCAGGCAGCATCATTCTTCGTGGTGAGGAAAGCTCTCCGGATGTGGCCTCACGTTTAATGTCGATGGCCACGTGAAAAAAGAAGAGCGTCATTAATGCATCATTAATAAAGTGTGCAAGGGTGTCGGGCAGATGCAACTGACGAAATCCGGGGATCACGATTTCCCAAAAGTTGGCGTAATGAATTCCCGTTGCTTTGATATTGGTGAATAGCAACGAAAGGAATGTGCATAAAAGCAGGAGGACTCCTAAGGATCTACTGTCGTGAATGATCTTCGAAAATATCGACGCAGACGGTTGTATTGATACCTTGTGTGAGCTCATCGGAACAAATTTTGCTGTGAGAGTAATTTCCGAATAATGGAATTATTACAAAAGAAAACCAAAGTCATCTTCGTTGGATAGCTCCAACGGTTCCTGCCCGTATTTAAAGATGCGAGCCTTGCGGTTTCCTATGAGTGTCAGCTCCTTCCCTTCAAGGAGCAGCATGGTTCCCTCGCGTAAACCTACCACGTACACTTCCCTGTTTACCTCTATGAATTCCTGAATACGTGCTTCGCGCGTTTCGCCACCGTGGTTTGCCGGGTTGTCGTCCAAATAGTGCGGATTTATCTGGAAGGGTACCAGCTTTAGAGTCTTGAACTTCTCCGGTTGCACAATAGGCATGTCGTTAGTTGTCCTTAGCGTGGGGCATGCTATGTTTGAGCCAGCACTCCACCCGATGTAGGGCATACCTTTCTTTACTTTTTTCCGGATGACTTTCATCAGTCCTTTGTTCTGGAGTATTTTTACCAGTTGCCACGTGTTGCCGCCTCCCACCACAATGGCGTCGGCATTCTCGATGGCCTCCATGGGGTTGATGAAGCGATGGATGCTGGTGACATGATGGCCTATTTCAGCAAAACGCGCATTTACTTTTTCTTCGTATGCTTCGTAAGAAAAAGTGACGGCAGCGTATGGAATAAAAATGGCATTCTTTGCTTTTTCTCCCAGAAAATCCTTTATATAGTTTTTGGGATAGTCCAGATAACCTTCTCCCGGATTTGTAGAATTGCTGATCAATAAAAGTCTCATTGTAAGGGATTTTGTTTAAAAGCACAAATATAATGAAAAATAGACAAAAAATGAGATTATTCAATGCGAATAGCGTAATTTTGTGATCAAAAAACGTGGAAAAAGAATCTATAGAGACTGTTTTACGACAAATACGTACCGACTTGAGACTTTCAATGGATGGTGTTGTCTCTGCCAGCATGCGTGCAAAGGGGGCGGGATACCGGATGAATTTTGGAGTCAATCTGCCAAGGATCCGAGAGATATCCAAAAAGTATACGGCTGGTAAAATGTTGGCTGAAATTCTTTGGAAGGAGGATGTGCGAGAGTTGAAAATCCTGGCTACCATGCTCTATCCGGCAGATGGTTTGACAAGAGACACTGCAGAAAGATGGGGAGCCGGAATTGGCAACCAGGAGATACGGGAACAGGTGTGTAAAAATCTTTTTCAGGAAGTCTCTTTTGCCGACTCACTGGTCAATGACTGGATACAAAATGAGAGCGAAAGGATTCGTACTACTGGTTACTGGCTTTTCGCAAGAATTTGCATCATTCACTCCGAAGCCAGAGAACGCGTGTGCGAGCCGTTGTTATTACGTCAGGCTGTGCAAGACTTGATGAGTGAGTCGTTGTTGCTCCGTCAGTCAGCATTGAACGCATTGAAATTTTACGGCAAGGTGTCAGAGAAGCATGCCAAAGAGGTACTGCACAGTGTTGAGTCGCTTGAAGGCGTTAATAATAGCTCAATACCGGAAATGCTTGATTTGCTGCGTTTTGAGTTTAGTTATGTGGGTTAGCTTTTAAAGTTTTTCTTGATGAAAAACATCGACAGTAGCATATTAAGAATGAGGAAGCCACCCATGCCAGCGAAAAAAATTCCTTTCCACTGAGGAAAAATAAGCAGGGCGGTAACCGATGCTGCTGCAATTGCTGCGATGATTATCCACAAAACCGTAAGAATTGTTTTTCTTTTTGCCATTGTTATGTGAGTTTATCTACAAAAATAAGAATAATTATTCAGCCAGGCGTTTTTTGTTGTTATCATGAGGCTTCCTTGAAGAAAATCCTGGCGATTTTATTCTGTTTCTTTTATGAGCCAATTTGTGATGTCGGAAAGTACTTCCGGAGAAATTGTTTGTGTAATTTTGGCATATTCTTCAACTCTTCCCGTCGCGCTCTCCTGAAAAAGATGGTTCAATCCCGGGTATACTTTTGTTACCGTGCAATCGTTCCCTCCTTTTTCCAGAGCTTTTTTGATGGCGGTGAGGTTTTTTTCGGCTGCTACCTGTAGGTCGTTCTCTCCGTTGATGGCCAATACTGCACAGGAAACTTTTTCCAGGTAAGAAGCCGGGTCTGCAGCAAGAAAACTCCGGTAACCGGGTTTGATCATCGCATTGAACTGACTCCGCAAATAGGATTCTTTGTTCATTTTCATTTTTAGCAGAATCGGCAGTTGCTCCCAGAGATGCAGCAATTTATCACGTAAAGCTGTGCGGTGATTTTCTGAACCATCCCACGAGAGAAGGCTTTCAAAGATTTCGCGGTTGAACATCTGCAGTTTTTCGATGGTCTTGGGCTCCATAGCCTGTTGCTGCATGGATATTTCGTTCTGGTCCAGTACTACCTCAATGCCGGTTGTTCCGGGCGCAGCCATCAGTACCATCAAACGGACTCCTTTCTCTTCCGATGCTACCATCGGGGCAACAATGCCTCCTTCGCTGTGTCCCAGCAGACCCACTTTTGAGCTGTCGATCTCTTTTCTCTGCTTCAGGTAGTTCATTGCCATTGCGGCGTCATCAGCAAAATCACGGAGAGTGGCTTTGTCGTAATCGCCGGTGGATTTACCAACACCCCGCTTGTCGTACCGCAAGACGGCAAAGCCATTTTTTGTGAGATGATCGGAAATAACAAAAAAAGGTTTATGCCCATAGAGTGTCTCGTCGCGGTCATTCGGTCCGCTGCCGGCAATAAGCACTATTGCCGGAAAGACACCCAGGCTGTCGGGTAATGTAAGTGTGCCCGAAAGAGAAAAACTTTTATCAGAGTGTTGAATAATGACCTCTTCCGAAATATAGGGAAGTGGTTCCTGCGGCATTTGAGGACGTTGAAGCAGCGGCTCGCCGGAACGCTGCAACGTGAGAGGAAAAGAAATGCCACCCTGGCTGAATGTGCCCGTGATAGAATCACTTTCTAATGTTCCTCTGTAAAACAAACCCAAGCCGGAGGCAATAATTTCCAGCTTATTATCCCGGAATGAGCTCCTCGTAGTGGGCAGCCCAAAGGCTCCCTGATCGGGACTATCCATGGTGCTGGTCAATATGGAGTCATTCTTTTCGATGTGGAAAACGATCCGGAGGCGGGTGGACTGTATCTCCAGCATGCCTTCCCAGTTGCCGGTGATATCTTGTGCATTCAGAAACACAACGGCAAAAAACAGGACGATAAAAAGAAATGTTTTATTCATGATGGTAGGGTTCGTTGTGTAAAATTGTCATTGCACGATAAAGCTGTTCTGTAAACACCATTCTCACCATTTGGTGGGTAAAGGTCATTTTTGAAAGCGACATCTTTTCGTTTGCTGCATCGTAGATATCCTGCGAAAAGCCGTAGGGACCTCCCACCATAAAAACCAACCGTTTCGGAACCGTGTGGCTCTTTTTTTCCAGGTATCGGGCAAACTCTATGGAGGTGTATTGTTTTCCTTTGTCATCCAGCAAAACAACCCAATCTCCCGGTTGCAATGATTTCAGCAATACGTTGCCCTCCTGTGTTTTCTGCTCTTTCTCTGAAATGGTTTTTCTGTTTTTGAGATCCGGAACGACGATCATCTCGAAGGGAATGTAAAAATTTACTCTTTTCCGATACTCTTCAATCAACTGTACAAAGTGTTTATTGTCCGTTTTCCCGACAGAAAGCAAAATGACTTTCATTCTTTCATAAGTTACATTTGTAAAGATACATGCCGCAAGCGGAATGGATATTTATCGCCATTTAACCCGAAGTGACGGGAATTTTAACCCCAAATGATTAAAAAAGCCATAATCAGCGGCAAATATAACTGTTTATTTCTTACATTTGTAAGAGTTTTTTGGTAAAATTATAACAATTTCGGTATGCTGTGTGTTTAGAACAAAAATGCCGATCTTAATGAGACAATGGACATAGATAAATTAATAAGCAATCTGATTGAACTAGCCTTCGCCGAAGATATAGGCGATGGTGATCACACCACATTGTGCAGCATTCCCGCGGAGGAAACCGGACAGTCGAGACTGTTAATCAAGGAAAAAGGAATTCTTGCAGGGGTGGAAATAGCGAAGACCATATTTCATAAATTTGACGACAGCCTTAAGCTGGAGATTTTTATCGATGACGGTATGCCTGTCAATCCGGGCGATATAGCTTTCGTCGTTTCCGGCAAAGTGCAATCAATACTTCAAACGGAGCGTTTGGTGCTCAATGTGATGCAACGAATGAGCGGCATTGCCACCATTACCCATGAGTATGTAAAACAACTGGAGGGCACATCGACAAAGATACTCGATACCAGGAAGACCACGCCTGGTATGCGTATTCTGGAAAAACAAGCTGTGAAAATCGGTGGAGGAGAGAATCACAGGATTGGCCTTTTTGATATGATCCTGTTGAAGGACAACCACGTCGATTTTGCCGGAGGAATAGGAAATGCCATCCGAGGTGCGCAGAAGTATCTGAAGGAGAAGAATAAATCACTCAAAATAGAAATCGAAGTCCGGAATATACAAGAGCTTGAGGAGGTTCTCCGGATAGGAGGTGTAAACCGGATTATGCTCGACAATTTTACTCCCGAACTTACGCGCCGGGCGGTGCAGATCGTCGATGGACGCGTAGAGCTTGAATCATCGGGAGGAATAACATTCGATACAATCCGAACGTATGCTGAGACCGGTGTGGATTACATCTCTGTGGGCGCAATCACACATTCCGTGAAGAGTCTCGATATGAGTCTGAAAGCAGTTTGATAAGAAGCATGAGACAAACCGACAGTAAACAGGAATTACTTGATCAAAGATATATGCGCATGGCCTTTATATGGGCCGAGAATTCCTATTGTAAACGCCGACAAGTGGGGGCGCTCCTGGTGAAAGATAAAATGATCATCTCCGACGGATTTAATGGTACGCCCGCGGGCTTTGAGAATATTTGTGAAGATGATAACAACGTTACGAAGCCTTATGTGCTGCATGCCGAGGCCAATGCAATCACAAAAGTAGCCCGCTCCAACAACAGCAGTGAGGGGGCTACACTTTACGTGACTTCATCTCCCTGCATAGAATGCGCCAAGCTGATCATTCAGGCCGGGATAAAACGCGTGGTGTATGCCGACTCCTATCGCTTGAGCGACGGCATCGAGCTTTTACGAAGAGCAGAAATTGAAATGATTGCTTTAGAAATGGCATAAAAGGATAAAAAGGGTATTGATGGATTCAGAGAAGAAAGTAAGAACATGGCTTCCCTTGTGGATTGGCATTGGAATTGCCTTGGGCATATTTATCGGAAGCAAGTATGGTCAATTTGGCAGGTCGGGAGCAGGACATGGTGCCGGCAAGATTGATGCGGTGCTGAACTATGTTCGTGAGTCTTATGTTGATACGGTCAATATGCGTCAGCTTGTGGAGGATGCTTTGCCCAACATCATCCGGGAACTGGATCCACACTCAGAGTATATATCGGCTGCCGATATGAAACGTGTAAACGAAGATCTGGAAGGGCATTTTTCCGGTATCGGCGTTAGCTTTTACCTGTTGAGGGATACGATTGTTGTGACAAGCATCGTCCCCGGTGGCCCGTCGGAAGCTGCAGGTATCATGCCTTGGGACAGAATCGTGATGGTAAACGACACAACGGTTGCCGGAATGAAAATTCAGAACGAAGACGTACTGAAAAAACTACGCGGCGAAAAAGGATCGGAAGTGAAGCTGGGCATTATGCGTGATCACGATAGCCGTCTTGTCGAAATTACCGTTACCCGCGGAGATATTCCCATGAGCAGTGTTAATGCTGCCTACATGCTCACAGACAAAATAGGTTTTATTAAACTGGGGAGGAACTTTGGTTTTAACACCTTCAGTGAGTTTATATCCGCTATCTCCAAATTGAAAAGCCAGGGCGCCCTAGCTTTCATGATCGATTTAAGAGGCAACGCCGGAGGATCGCTTGATATCGTGGTCGCCATGGTGAATGAGTTTTTGCGCAAAGGAGATCTCATTGTCTATGCAGAGGGGCGAAATTTTCCGCGCACAGACAATTATGCCAATGGCTCGGGAACTTGTAAAGAAGACGATGTCATTGTGTTGGTAGATGAGTTGAGTGCCTCTGCCAGCGAAATTTTTGCCGGTGCTATTCAGGATCATGACAGAGGACTGGTGATTGGCAGACGTACCTTTGGTAAAGGACTGGTACAAAGTCAGCGCAACTTTCCGGACGGATCGGCGGTAAGGCTTACTGTTGCCCGGTATTACACTGCCTCGGGAAGATCCATACAGCGTAGTTATGAAAAAGGGAAGTATGATGAATATGAGATGGATGCAATCAACCGTTATCTGGAAGGAGACTACATCAATGTGGATACAGCATCAAACAATCTGACTCCCTATAAAACCCTCGGAGGTAGAACAGTATACGGAGGAGACGGTATCATGCCCGATGTTTTTGTTGCACGCGATACTTCTGGAATTAACTCGTATTATAACGCTGTGGTGAACAACCGGCTGGACGAGAGGTATGCTATGGTGTATTCTGACATGTATAGAGATAAATTGAGCAGTTTTGCTACCTGGCAGGAATTATATAAACATCTTCGCCAACAACCGCTTTTGTTGAATCTTGTAAGTTTTGCCGACAATAACGGTATCAGGAGAAGACCTTACTATATTCAGGAATCAGGTGAATTGTTGGAGAATACAATGTATTCCTATATTGCGCGTAATTTTTTCGGTGAAGAAGCCTTTTGGGCGGTGTATTATAAAGAGGATTCCCTGATCAAAAAAGGAATCGAATTAATTGAAAAGGGAAAAACGTCCCGAGAGGCTGTCATGAACGAAGAGTATCGACATTAACAAACGAACGAGTTGGAAGCCCTTCCTTGCAGTAGAAAGGCACAGAATTTGTTCGTATGTCTGTTTGAAGCTTTATTAGATTTGAATTAACATTGTCTTTATGAGCGAGTTTGTACGAAACTTCTTGTCAAATAGGGTGTTGTCTCGATTTTCAATCCTGGCAATTGATGTTCTCATGATTGTTTTTTCTTGCCTCTTCATGTATTTTGTAAAATACGGTTTTGGCGGGCTGACGCATGAGGTTAGAACTGATGGAACGACGTTGTGTTTGCTGCTGATCCTTTTCAATGCGATAGCATTTATTTCCTTCCGTACGTTCAGGGGAATCCTGAGATTCTCTTCTTTTTCTGACTTGTTGCGCATCATTTATGCCCTGGTATTGGGTTATGCATTCACTTACCTGGCTATATTGGTATTAAAAAGAATTGATCCCGGATTCTATATCACCAATGTGACATTTATGGCCATATTTTTGCTCAATACTTTTCTGATGATCTTTTCCCGGATCCTGATCAAAGAGGTCTATGAGGCTATCACTGGTAGTACGGTGAAGCCGGTAAACGTCTTTATTTACGGAACCAAGCAGGCAGGTGTCAGCGTGGCCAAAGCGTTGAAAGGCAACAACGAGTTTAATTACCGGGTATTGGGTTTTATTTCCGACGAAAATCACATGATTGGCAAGGAACTGATGGGGGTAATCATCTATGCCAATAACGAAAACCTTTTCAGGACTCTGGAAAGCAAAGATGTGAAGACAATCATTGTGTCGCCCCAGAAGATGGAGGAGATCAAGAGCTCCAGCCTTTTGGCTAATTTTGTCGATCACAATATCTCGCTTCTGACTACAGTTCCCATCAATGAATGGAACGGAACTCTCATCAGCAAGGAGCAGTTGAAGGATGTGCAAATTGAGGATCTCCTGCCGCGTGACCCTATTCATATCAGCATGAAGGAGATTGCAGGAAATATTGAAGGAAGAAGAGTGCTTGTCACCGGTGCAGCCGGATCCATTGGCAGTGAGATAGTGAGACAGGTGGCTTCGTTCAACCCCTACAGCATTATTTTGATCGACCAGGCAGAAACGCCGCTGCATAATATGCGACTTGAGTTGCAGGAGAAATGGAGGGACTTGCGCACCGAAATTGTGGTTGCCGACATCAGCAATGAATCTCGCATGGAGAAAGTGTTTTCAAGGTCACGGCCACAGTATATCTTTCATGCCGCTGCCTACAAGCATGTACCCATGATGGAGGACAATGTCTCGGAATCGGTACAGACCAACATTTTGGGAGTCAAGATCGTAGCAGACCTTGCAGTAAAGTACAACGCTCAGAAGTTTGTGATGATCTCTACCGACAAAGCAGTGAACCCGTCTAACGTAATGGGGTGTTCCAAACGCATTTGTGAGATATACGTGCAGTCTCTTGCCAAACACATTGAAAAAACCGGGCAGAAAACAACTCAATTCATCACCACCCGTTTTGGAAACGTATTGGGGTCGAACGGATCGGTAATTCCCTTGTTCAGGGAACAGATCAAGCATGGTGGCCCGGTCACAGTGACACACCCGGAAATCATTCGTTATTTTATGACCATTCCCGAGGCCTGTCAGCTGGTGTTGGAAGCCGGATCAATGGGGAAGAGCGGCGAGATCTACATATTCGATATGGGTAAGCCGGTGAAGATCCTGGATCTGGCCAAGCGGATGATTCGTCTCTCCGGATCGAAAAATATCAAAATTGAATTTACCGGGTTGAGGCACGGAGAGAAGCTTTACGAAGAGTTGCTGAACAAAGCCGAGCAGACCAAGCCCACCTACCACGAAAAAATAATGATTGCCGAGGTGCGTGAGTATGAATATACAGAAGTGAACCGCAGTATCAATGCCCTCATAAAGACATCTTTCGAGTATGATGATATGCGTACAGTGAAAGCAATGAAAGAGATCGTTCCGGAGTTTCGTAGCATCAATTCGCCTTTCGAGGCAGTTGACAGGCTATTGAATAAAATATCGAAAGAAGCTATAATCGTGCAGCAATCCAAGCAGTAGGTTATATCAGATTGGCCTGCGTATCGCACAGTTTTGTATAGTATCCCCCCTGTGTATACAAAGAGGCATGTTGTCCCCATTCTACAATTTGCCCCTCTTTCATGACGTAAATTTCGTCGGCATTCATTATGGTTGACAGCCTATGTGCAATCACAATGGTGGTGCGGCTTTTCATCAGGTTGTCCAAAGCCTCCTGCACAAGTTTTTCGGAGTCTGTGTCGAGTGCCGATGTCGCTTCGTCCAGAATTAGGATTTCCGGGTTCTTTAATATGGCGCGGGCAATGCTGATGCGTTGACGTTGGCCGCCGGAGAGCTTTCCGCCCCTGTCACCAATATTGGTATGATACCCTTTTTCAGTCGCCATGATAAAATCGTGTGCGTTGGCGATCTTTGCTGCTTCCACAATCTCGCTTTCCGTGGCTTTTGCAACACCAAAAGCGATGTTGTTGTAAAAGGTGTCGTTGAACAGGATGGCTTCCTGATTCACGTAACCCACCAGTGATCTTAAATCTCGCAGTTTGACATCTTTGATGTTAATGCCATCGATATAGATACCACCTTTTTGTGTGTCGTAGAAGCGGGGGAGGAGATCGGCCAGGGTCGATTTACCAGAGCCAGACTGACCAACCAGCGCAATTGTTTTTCCCTTCTCTATGGTCAGTCTCACATCCCGTATTACCCAGTCGGTATTATAGGTAAACCATACATCCTTGTATTCTATTTTCTCATCGAAGTGCAGAGGTAAGGGCTGTGGGGCATCGGATATGGGATTGTCGGCCTGTAGGATCTTATCGATCCGCTCCATCGATGCCAGTCCCCGTTGCACTGCGTACGCCGATTTGGACAACTCCTTGGCGGGGTTGATGATGCTGTAGAATATGGTCAGGTAATAAATAAATGTCGCTGCGTCAATTACCCCGTTGCCTCCCAGGATCAATGAGCCACCAAACCACAGCACGATGGCGATGGTGATGGTTCCCAATAACTCGCTCATGGGGTGTGCAAGCTGTTGGCGGCGTGCAATCCGGTTCGACATTCTCCTGAACAGATTGCTACCGGTGTGGAACCGATCTGAGATCTTGTTTTCCGCATTAAATGCTTTGATGACTCTCAGACCGCTCAATGTCTCCTCAACTTGTGACATTAGCTCACCCCATTTGTTTTGCGCTTCAAAAGAACTTTTTTTCAACGACCTGCCCACTCTTCCCATGACAAAGCCCATCACAGGGAGGACAATCAGCACAAAGAGGGTAAGCTGCCAGCTCAGGATGGTCATTGTGGTCAGATAGATAAGGATGAGTATTGGATTTTTAAAAAGCATATCGAGCGAACTCATCACCGAGTTCTCCACCTCATTCACATCGCCCGAGATCCTTGCCAGGATATCTCCTTTCCGTTCCTCTGTAAAGAAGCCGATCGGCAGGGTAAGAATCTTATCGTTGATCCGGTTTCGGATATCTTTTACCACACCAGTCCTGATGGGGATGATAAAGTAGGAACCTAAGTAGGCAGTACCTGTTTTTAACAAGGTCATCACCACAAGCACTACGGCCAGCATCATCAAAGCGAAGCTACTGCCGTATATTTCAATCAGCCGGGTTACGTACCAGTTTATGTTATTCAACGCGGTGTCTATCAGCGAATGATCGGCATTCTGCCAGGAGATAAAGGAATATGTTTTTGTATTCACCTTAAACAGCACCTGCAGAATAGGGATGATGGTAGCCAGCGAAAATACATTGAGTATGGCCGTCAGAATGTTGAAAATAAATGTAAGAAGCAGATACTTCTTATAAGGAGGCAAAAAGCGTTTTAAAATATAAACAATCCCTTTCATCAATTATTCCTTATATATATGTATACAGTTTGGGGCAAAAGTTGCCGGAATGGTAATTTTGTGCGAAGATACGCATAAATTATAATTTGATGGATGTATATGGGGCGTTTCTTCGGTAGGATACAGTTCAAACATGATCGGCATAATTTTTCGTTTAATTCCACGTTCCTTTCCCGTTTTTTTTTGGAAATGGATCAAACTGGATCTGCCTGAGGCATCCAGAATCATGGATTTTTGATTTTTGCAGATGTGACTTCCGGAAATATTTTCCCTGTTCTGAATTATGGGAAAAACGTTTTTTTCGTGTTTATGGGGATGATAAGAAAAAAAGTGATTTTTTTTGGATGTTCTAGATGGCTGATAACCGCGCCTTTGGCAAAAATGGGCGAAAAAAGACCAAAAAGATATTGAAATTATTCGCTGATTTGTTTGCACGGTAAAAAAACAAGCCCTATCTTTGCACCCGCTTTTGGAAGGAACCCCCTCGGGGAATTGCGGAAGCGACACGAGATCTTTGGAAGACTTACATATACGTTTAAAAGACAAAGCAGAG
>ENA-UOOK01001406-UOOK01001406.1-fermentation-metagenome-genome-assembly--contig:-NODE-1406-length-31663-cov-4.310143_pt1 | contig 31663 bp, 31 predicted proteins | sample MGYA00245777_ERZ724023 | MGnify/ENA primary metagenome ERZ724023 (study PRJEB28704, sample SAMN03018312) | fermentation metagenome | biome: anthropogenic terrestrial biome; feature: soil; material...
TGTTATCCTCAAGGCAAAAGACCTCTTTAGAGATGTTGAACAAAAAAAATGCTCTTTTGCGTTTATTGATATATTATTCATGGATTAACATTTTTTTGTTGTGCATTAGTAAGATTCAGTATTAATTAGAAATTGTGCAACCTCAAAGAGAAGATACAAAGTGAAATTGCAATTGTGAGAGCTGATATCCAAGTTTCTATGTTTTCATAGGCGTCCCTCCATTTTGAATTATTTTTTTGTAGTTATTACGTGAATATATTTTTTTTTCCACAGAAAAATGGTGGCTATTTCATTCTGTTTGAAAATGCAACCCCCATTTTACATACAGTCGGTTTATAGTTAGATGAGAAGATATGTTCGATTATCATGGCGACAAGGCTTCCACCTAAGCCGGCCGGCCTGCTGGAGGAGATAATCTGCGACTCGGATCTCGACTATCTTGGGCGAAGCGATTTTATTCCCGTTTCAAATACTCTTTTCGAGGAGCTTAAGGCTCAGAACAAGATGAAGGTGAAATTCATTTCGGGACATCAATATTTCACGAAAACGGCAAGGAGCCTGAGGGAGGTGAACAAAAAGCTTCAGATAGAAAGGATAAAAAGCCTGATTACGGATTGATCATTTGGATATGACCATAATCCTGGTGATGCACGACTCAGAACCGTCACCTGCAGCACAAAAGACAAGATAAACACCCGATCTCACCCTTCGGCCGTTATAAGTTGACAGGTCCCAGGTTGCCTGTCCCCCAGTCAACTCCGGGGACATCCCTCTCAACATGCCCCTGGAAAGGGCTGCAGGTACGTCTGAAATTTGAATACATCTCTTCCGGCTTGAAAAATCCGTATGCGGCAAGCGCCGAGTAAAATCCTGCAGATGTGTGACCGTGGCTTATTACTATCCTGTCGCGTTCCATGCAGTCTGACTTATTCGGTGTGACATCGGCAGAGGCAAGAAGCGTCATGTATATGTCCATTGAAGAAAGCGCTCCGCCGGGATGTCCGCTCTTTGCGGCCGAGGTCGCTATTACCGACCATACTCTTCCTTTACGCGCCCTTTCCTTAAGTTCAGATGTCATTTCCGGGGTGATCTTAGCAGCTTTGAAGTTTCTCATTTCTGTTGTCGGATCCATTTCTTGATAACTCCTCTCAATAAACAGGGAAATTGGTTAAAACACAGACAGGACAATTGTAACCTGAATATTGATAATTTGGAAAAATATTTTTGATAGTTTATAATAACGAATCGCTTTATACTTGATGCGATCCCTTACAGCAGCTTTGAAAGTCAGGCAGGAGGAATAACTTTGAGGATAGCAGTACTGGTCAAACAGGTGCCGGCAGCCGACAATGTCAAAATAGATGAAAAAACCGGAACGATGGTCCGCGAAGGAGTAGAGGCCGAACTCAATCCGCTGGATCTGCACGCAGTCGAGGCGGCTGTCAGGATCAGTGAGTGCATGCCGGAAGGCACCACAGAGATAACAGCTGTGACCATGGGTCCCCCGCAGGCAAAAAAAGCCGCGGCCTATGCTGTTTCTATGGGCTGTGACAATGGCGTCCTTATCTCGGACAAAAGGTTCGGCGGATCTGATACTCTCGCAACATCAAGGACATTGGCGAAAGCGCTTGAAAAACTGGGCCCCTTTGATCTGATACTTGCTGGCGAAAGGGCGACGGACGGAGAGACCGGACAGGTCGGGCCGGCTGTCGCAGAATTTCTCCGCATGCCGGCCTTAACTTATGTGAGCTCCATTGATGAACTGGATCAAGGGCATATAAAAGTTACAAGGTCTGTAGAAGGCGGGCATGAGAAACTTGAAGCCCCGATACCCGCAATGGTCATGCCTGTGAAGGAGATGAACATTCCCCGGCTTTGCACTCTTGGAGGCAAGCTTCGCGCCAAAAAGACGGAGATCCACGTGATAAATGCGGATGACTTGGGCCTTGACGAGGATTCGACGGGCCTGAAGGGTTCTGCGACTTGGGTCATCAATGTTACATACCCTCAGATGACAAGAGAGGGAAGAAAGATATCATCATCGGCCGGTACGAAGGACGCTGTCAAAGCTATAGTGGATCTCCTTGAAGAGAAAAATTGTCTGGAGACGGCAAGATGAACGGCACAAAAAATGAAGTCTGGACACTGGCAGAAGTCAGAGGAAGAGTTATACATCCGGTCTCAAAGGAACTTCTTGCCTGGGGAAGGGAGCTCGCAGATTCTATGTGCGCCCCTCTCGCAAGCATCCTGGTGGGATGCGGAGTATCTTCGAGGGCAGAAGAACTTATCACGGCAGGGGCGGACAAGGTCTACATAGTCGACGACCCGTCGTTTGAAAATTTTCTCTGCGATGCGCAGGTAAGCATACTTGAAGATCTGACCGGCAGATACAGCCCCTCCATACTGATCGCCTCGGCTACGACAAGGGGCAGGACAGTCATGCCGATGCTCAGCGCCAGGATCGGCTGCGGACTTACGGCGGACTGCACTGAACTTTCGATAGACCCCGGATCCGGCAGACTGATCCAGACAAGACCCGCCATCGGTGGCAACGTCATGGCTGACATAAAGACAAAGGGACGGGATCCCCAGATGTGTACAGTGAGACCAAAATCTAAAAGACCCCTTGAACCCGACAGGTCGCGTAAAGGCGAGCTGATAAGAATATCCCCCTCTCAGGATCTGCTCGGATCTGCGCTGAAATTCCTCGGGTTCACGCCCGAAACATCTGTAGGACTGCCAATTCAGGAAGCGGAGATAATCATCTCCGGCGGCAAGGGCATGAAAAACGCGAAAAATTTTGCAAAGCTTGAGAAACTTGCAAGACTCCTGGGAGGGACCGTCGGAGCTTCACGCATGGCGGTCGATCTGGGCTGGGCGCCCTATTCTGCCCAGGTAGGACTCAGCGGCAAATCTGTCACTCCAAGGATATACCTGGCCTTTGGGATATCCGGTGCAGTCCAGCATATTGCCGGAATGTCAGGTGCGGAAACGATAATAGCAGTCAACCATGATCCCGAGGCACCGATCTTCAGAGTGGCGGACCTGAGCATTCAGGGCGACGCAACGGAGGTCCTTGATGCCCTTATAGATTCCCTGAAGAAAAGGCAGAGCTAGAGATGGATACCTACGGCAGACTGACGGAGAAAATGATCAGCGAACTCGCATCCGTCCTCGGTACAGGAGGAATCATAACTGACGACAGGGATCTTCTGGAAAATTATTCGTGGGATCAGGCAGGCAGGATATGGGGACACATGCCGGAGGCTGTAGTCCGTCCTGATAACACGGGACAGGTCAGCGCAGTGATGAAGATCGCCTCACATTACAGGATACCTGTTACTCCGAGGGGAGCCGGGAGCGGCCTGAACGGAGGGGCTGTTCCACTGGCAGGAGGAATAGTCCTCTCTCTTGAAAGGATGAACGCGATACTTGAGATAGACCCCGTCAACAGGGTTGCAGTCGTAGAACCGGGGGTCGTCACAAACGATCTCTGCAGGGCGGCGGCAGAGAAGGGCTTTCTGTACGCCGGATACCCAATGAGTACCGAGACCAGTTTCATAGGGGGCAATTTTGCAACTAACGCCGGCGGAGGAAAGGTCGTAAGATACGGCAGCACCAGGAGGCACATCTTGGGAGCCGAGGCCGTCCTTCCGTCGGGGGAGATAATGGAGCTGGGAGGCCGATACAGGAAAGATTCCTGGGGATACAACATCCTTCAGCTTCTGATAGGAAGCGAGGGTACGCTTGCCATCGTCACAAAGCTGATCGTGAACCTCGAACCCAAACCGGGAAAGACGGTCAATCTCCTCGCATGTTACCCCGATATCGAAAAACTGGTCGAAAGCGTTTCCAAGGTGATCAGTTCAGGGAAAAAAATCATTTCCTGTGAGTTCATGGACAGGAACCTTGTAAGATACACGACAGAATACCTAGGCTGCAGGCTGCCTGAACAGGAGAGGAGCGAGGGGTATCTTATCATACAGATCGAGGGCGACAACGAAGAACAGCTTGAAGAGAGCTATGAAGCAGTCGGCAAGATCTGTTTGTCCTGCGGGGCTTTCGAAGTTTTTGTGGCAGAGAGCAGGACAGATTCCGCGGCAATGTGGAACGTCAGGCAGAACGGCCTTGAGGGCATGAGGGCCAAAGATCCCCACGCATGCAGTTCAGGAGACCTGATGGTCCCTCTCTCCGCCGTACCGGAAATGCTCAGGAGGATAGACGCCGCGGGTCGGGAATGGGGCCTAGAAATGGGAATAATTGCCCACATCGGCGACGGAAATATTCATCCTATTCCCATAAAGCCTGAGGGGATGACTCCGGAAAAGTGGGCAATTTACTCTGAAGAATTCTTCGAAGCGCTTATAAAAGAGGCGATAGAACTGGGAGGCGTCGGCAGCGGCGAGCACGGTGTCGGACATGTCAAGCAGCATATAATCACACAGAGCAAATCCCCCGCTGAACTCGATCTCTTAAGGGGCATCAAGCGCTCATTTGATCCGCTTAACATTCTTAACCCGGGCAAAATGTTTTTCTCCCTGGGAGATCAATAAAAATTAGTTGACATTTACAGAGCATCAATATAAAATTTCCGCAATTTGAATATTCCCCGGCCGGGCAAAGGAGGAAACGTTATGCTTCATAATATCGTATTCGGAGCAATGTGCATGATGATACGCGGCATCGGCGGATCCTGTCCTGAAATGGTCGGCGCTTAGTCAGCACTTGCCATATCAAGGCCGGACCCGCAAAGGGTTCGGCCCTTTAATTTTTAGAGATCATAATATACGAGGAGGATAAAAAATGAAGAAAGTCTTGATCATCGCAATAATGGCAGCAATACTGATCCCCGCGGCATCCTTTGCTGCAGATAAAAAAATTGTGATAGGTGTCACGCCCTTTCCCGCAAAAGACATAGCGGCAGTGGCAAAAGAGGTCCTGAAAAAGGACGGATATGAGCTTATCATCAAAGAGTTCACTGACTTCGTCCAGCCCAATTACGCGCTTCAGGACAAGGACCTGGATGCCAATTTCTTCCAGCATGTCCCCTATCTTGAAAACATGAAGAGGGAGAAAAAACTGGACATAGTACCTTTGGTAAAAGTCCATCTCCTTCCGATAGGAATATATTCACAGAAGATCAAATCACTGAAGGATGTAAAAAAGGGTGCGGTCGTGGCAGTCCCTAACGACCCAACAAACGGATACCGCGCATATAAGCTGCTGGAGCGCGAAGGTCTGCTGAAAATGGACCCGGCGAAGAAGGACCTGACGGCAAGAGACATAATCGAAAATCCAAAATCGCTGAAAATTATCGAGCTTGAGGCTCCGCAGCTTCCAAGAAGCCTTCCCGATACAACGCTATCAGTGATCACTATGAACTTTGCAGTCGACGCAGGTCTCAATCCGACAAAGGAGGCCCTCGCGCTTGAGGACAAGGATTCGCCGTACGCGGTAGTCCTTGCCGTAAGGTCTCCTGACAGGGATACCCCGGCGACAAAGGCCCTCTCCAAGGCCCTCAACTCACCTGAAGTCAAAAAGTACATCAACGATGTACTCTCTCCCAAGGGAGTAGTTCCGGCTTTCTAAAAAAGATGACTTAAGTACCTCCGGAAAAAGATAAGGCCGGGATGCCAAATCAAATCCCGGCCTTATCTTTTTTATGCTGATCCTTAAGCTTAAATGTAGCCGTTCTCTTTGAGCACCGCTTTTGCCTTTTCGATCCTGGAAGCTGCCATTTTTATTACCGGGCCGGTGCAGCCCATCGAGGATTCTGCATAAATGCCCTCTTTCCACAGAGCCTTCACAGCGTCTTCTATCTCAAGGACGTCGATCCCGTGAATTTCCTCGTCCGTCGGTTCTGCCGGCGGAGCCTTGACATCTTCCTCTGCCGACGGCTGTTTGGGCTGGATCGATGAAAGTATATCCGCCAGGCCCGCCTTTTTTGCCGATTCCAGTTCTGCTGCGACAAGCCCCGGCAGACCGCCTTTCACGCACCTTGCGTTCAGGGAAAGGGCTGACGCTATTACAGGGGCCCCTGAGGCCCTCGATATTATCGAGACGACCCTGTCCCAATCCTCTCCGGCCGAGGGACCGTATCCCCAGCCAAGAGCTTCGTAATTGCCTCCCGTGTTCCATGCCGAGAAAAGTTTCATCAGGACATTCCCGGTCAGCGTGTCGGTCACACATACATCCACCGAACCTGCTAGGAGGTCGTTGCCCCTCAATATGGCCCCGCCGTCTTTTCTCATGCTTGATCCGAAATTGATCGGATAGCCTCCCTCGTTCAATTTATGGAGGGCCCTGAAAACGGTCTGGGCTCCGTCAAGATTAAGTATGCCTACAGTAGGAGACACGATACCGTCCGCCTTTGCTGCGGCGATCCCATATATGGCGTTCCTTACCATGGCCTCAGCACGGTTGGATGAGGATGTGCCTGTGGACGAGGCAATAAAGCACGGCCTCGCCTTGGCCGGTGTCAGAACTTTGCCTATCGTAGCAACGCCAAGGGGAAAGGGGTAGTGCAGGGCAACTGCGCCCGATATGATGCCTTTTTGAAGCGCGTCTTCCATGGCCTTGGATATATCCGCCTCGCATGCAGGTGTCTCTATACATGCCATTCTTTCCGACCCTTCGCACTTCGGACCTATCAGCACCACATTAAGAGAGGGATCGTTCTGCATGGCAAGAGAGGCTCCCCTTAGAAGTTCCCCGCTCCCAAGCTCGCTTCCGTATGACATTAGTCCAATGTTGACCTTTTTGACGCAACCGCCTTTTACTTCCTCAACGAGTTCAGCAAGGACTTCGCCTATCAATTCCCTTGTCCTCTTTCTTTCATCCATCTCTCTGCACCCTTACTTTTTGAGTCCTGCCGCAAGTTCTCCCAGGGCTTCAAGGATCAGCTCGCGGATCTCTTCACGTGTGACGCCCTTTTCACCCTCAGTTTTACCGGAAACCGGCATTTCCATAAGGAAGGAGGCCCCGTCGGCAAGGTTTGTAAGCCTGCCGAGGAATAGGCTCCCCTTTCCTATTATCATGGCTCTTTTGATCTTTCCGGAACTGATGGCCTCGGCAGCATGCCCCATGTAGGGGACACCCGAGGGTATGTGCCCCTGGGTGTGGGCAAAGCCCTTCATTCCCCGGCTGCTTATAAAATCAGCCATATCGGTCTTCTCGATCTGTTTTTTCATTACCCCGAGCGCCGCTATCATTTTAAAGTTTGCTTCAGGAACATTTCCGGCCCCGGCAGGCAGTGTGATTTCGGGGTTGTGGAGCTCAGGAGCATATTTGTCCACGTCGGTCAGTGAGAGCCCCACCTTCTGCAGCGGTTCAAGGGTAAGTACACTTGTGACCGTCTGGGGCGAGGCCCCTGCTCCCACCGTATGTTTCCCTATGGCATCAAGCCTTATGACAGGAAGCTTGCCATCGTCGGGGACTATAAAGACCCCGAATGAGCCAAGGCAGTTCTCAAGTGCGGGCAGCGATTTTTTGACGTGGTCCCTGCTGTTCATGTAGAGCTTGGGAATGGCTCCCCCAGCTATTACCGCGACGTTTTTGCGCGTCCCGGCCGCCACCATCGAAGCCCCGGCAAGAACGGCATTTACCGGTCCCGCGCAAAATCCTCTGACATCACAGCCTGAGGCATTAACACATCCCGCTATCTCCGCGATGGCCTTCGCAAAGTTCCCTCCTCCGCGCTGGTTCATGTCTCCGGCTGCCTCTTCGGAGCATTCGATTACAAAATCTACGTCCCCGGCGCTTATGCCGCTGTTTTTGATCAGGTGCAGCAGCGAGAGAACGGCACTGGCCTTGCTGGTCATGTTTACGAGAAGTTCGTAAGCTGTCAGGTTTGGGTCGAACTCATGGCCCCTCCTGCTGCATCCGGCTATTTTGCCCCCGAAATAGAGGGGGAGGGCGGCCGCATTAGCAATTTCACGCTCGATCTCTTCTATTTCGTGGCCGGATTCGATCCGGGCGAGCATGTCTTCCCTTATGACAGGATTCTTTCCCAGTTTTTCCTTTACTCCGGCAGCAAAATCCTTCTCCAACCATACGAGATCGAAAACGTCACAGAGATCCAGCAGACCGATCGTTTCATCCTCAGGCATTATTTCCCCGTATTTGCCGTACCTCACTGATGCCGGTTCCAGTTTTTCATACCAGGGCTGTTCTTTTTTTTCAAGTTCCTCAAGTTCCATAGCCCCAACATAAGCAAGGTTGGGTGCATATCTTGAACACTCGTCATAGTTCTGGACATGATCGGGAAGGAGGGATAGGAATTCCGAATCAGGATGTGATTCCCTCTCGACGAAGGGGGTATTCCCGTAGTGGAGCGCAAGCTCGGGAGTATGGTTCAGTGAATATGATGTTCCTTTGACTGCTGCGTTGGGCATCTGGCATTCCTCCATATTTGACCGCTGAATTATTGTCAGGTTATTGCAGTGCATCTATTTTAATTATAATTTTTTAAAAATTGGGAGTCTTTATTTGGTCGAATAAAAATTTCACAAAAACACCCACAAATTATATTCTGCCTAACATAATATTGAAAATATAAAAACTTACAAGTGACGACAGAACAGTCATTGCAGAGCGGACCATCCTGCCGTCATCTTGAATATAGGTCTTTCAGGCCGCAGGGATCGGCTAGTTGAATACTGTCTGTTCCCTGATCGGTGTCTTCAGAGCTTCGAGAGCTTTCTCAAGAATGCCCCTTCTGATCACCTTCTCCTCCTCGCGGCTCTTTGAGGGATCGCCCAGAGGATATGGTATTGCTACCGCAGGAACGATCCTGTTTGCTCCGACAGTCTGTGAGATCGGGACTATCGTGCAAATGTGAACGACTGCTATGCCTGTGGACTCAATTGCCTTGACCATCGTTGCTCCGCAACGGGTGCAAGTTCCTCAGGTGGAGGTGAGTATCACAGCATCAACGCCGTCTTTTTTCAGTCTCGCCCCTATCTCAGATCCAAATTTCTTGGCATTTGCGACCGGCGTCCCATTCCCGACTGTAGTAAAGAAATAGTCGTAGAGTTTCTTGAATTCCCCCTCCTTTTCCATCTCCCTCAGCACATCTATCGGAAGTACACGGTTAGGGTCGGTATTGGCATATGTCGGGTCATAGCCTCCGTGTGCAGTTGCGTAGGCTACTTCGTCAGCGCTCTGCACCCCGGCTATACTGTAAGTGCCGTACTTTGAGGCACTTGAGGCTTCGATGTGGTCAGGATTGCCCTTCGGGACGATACCGCCGGACGTAACAAGCGCTATCACAGCGTTTTTCATGTCCTTTATCGGCTCTGCCGGCGGTACCCTGTCAAAAACCGGCATCGGATATTCTGTCCTGAATTCCTCGCCCTTCAGTTTTTTGACAAGCATATCCACGGCACGCGCGGCACCTATCCTGTCATTGAAACGGTTGACCCTTACACCGCGTTCAATGTAGCCTTCATCGGCAGGGCTTCCCAAAAGCTCTCCGCGGAGTGACTTCATGATCAGTTTCGCCATCGCGGGGACTGCGTCCTTTATGCCTCTTGCACTGTCAGAGGTCTCAACGATATAGATGCCCTTCCTGTACATGTCGACTCCGGGATTCTCGGGGTACATGCCCGTAACGACCGGTATACCAAGTTTTTTGGACACTGCCTCGCTGACGGCACCACATGCCGTCCCGTAGCGTCCTGCGTTGAAAGCCGGTCCTGCGATGACCGCATCAGGTTTGAGATCTGAGATCATCTTTAATATCTTCTCTGCAGCCTCATCCATGTTCTCGGCAAAATATCCGTCGCCGCATATGACTGTGCCGACTATCTCCGCTTCATTTCCGAAAGCAGCCTTAAAGGCCATCCCGGGACCAAGTGCTCCATTGCGGGACTCGGGTCCGACACCAGCTTTTTCCTCTCCGCCTATTCCGGCGAAAAACTGATTAATGTAGTGAACTATCCTGTAAGTCATTATTTAACCTCCCCTACCAGGTCTCTGCCCCGAGCTTATTGAATCCCAGCTCGCATGTCGCGCCTGTGATCGCCTGAAGTTCAACTTCTATCGACCCGTCGGGTTTAAGTGATCCGTCAAAGCCTCCGGCTATTACATTTACATATTCAGTAAAACCAATGACCCTCTCCATCGGAGGAAGGACAACGATCATGTTGGCGTTACCTGCCGTAACAACAGCATTTGCCTCCGGCGCTGCATCTGCGAGGGATTGGCTTGCCCCGTCCCTTCCGGCGAACTCGTCGGTTATCAGGACCGTTTTTATTCCTGCCTTCTCCGCCTTGTGACAGTTCATGATGAGGTCAGCATCGGGATTTCCGAAACCCTCTTCGCTGATCACAAGGCCATCGACCCCGAACATTCCGGCGATCTTCACTGCGTATGACGAACTTCTTCTCTTGTCAGCAAGGGTGACGTTTTCATTTGTTATGATGACCCCGACGAAATTGATATCCTTACCGTGACGCTCGTAGAGAGATCTGATGACCGGATTGTTCTGGTGGACGTAGGTGCTGTTCTTGTCGCATGCAGAGACGCAGTTGCCTGAAACTATGGCTCCGTCCATGGTTTCGTTAGGATGGATCATGGTAGGCAGTATCCTCTTCGCATCGATCCCGTAAACATAGGTATCGTGAAGCAGCCCCTGTGTCTGGAGCATGTAAAGGTACGCCACCTTAGGGAGGCCCGGAAAGGCGTTCATGCTGCGGGTGAAAGGAGGTATCTCGTACGTCTCGGTCTTATCCGGTGTCCCTCCTGATTCATACACGCATTTCGCAAGGTACATCGCGGCCTTCAGGCCTGCGAGCCTGCACGCTTTCTCATAGGCATAGACCTCGATGCCCTCTTGGGGTTCAAAGACCAGGACAACATTGCACGTTTTGGAGAAAGGAGTATACTCAGACCCTTTTCCTGACATGTCTACAATGCCTTCCTGAAACCCTACTATCCTCCCGCATGTTACGACAGCTGCTCCTTCAAGGACAAGTGTCTTTCCCTCGCCTACGGATTCAACATCGCTGACCATTCCCGGGAAGACCTGTCCGCAGCCTTCTATTTTATATCTTGGCTGGATCGCGTCCTTGACAGGGGTTATTCTCACGCTTTCTCCCGGAAGAGCGATTTCTGCACCTATGCTTTTAAGGTTCTCTTCGTCCGTGACATGGGCAAGAAGTTCTTTTTTATTTACTTTTAGCGTTCCGTCTTTTAGGACTTCTGTCCTGTCACCCCAGCCAACGCTTTTGACATTTACTTTCATAAGTTCCAGTTTCATAGAATTCCTCCTTACAGATAGTGTCGATGCCTTTGTGATTTCAAAATGCGAGATACCTCTCCTTCACCTCCCGGCTGTCCTCTTAAGGCTCTTACGCAGCAGTCCGCAGTTTTTCAGTGTTTCCTCCATCAAAGTAAAATCCACATACTTGTAATCGCTGTCTATATCCTCAGGCATGTCGCCTGGCACTCTGGTTATTTTGCAGTCAGAGTAGACTGCGATCGCTGATTCGATAAGCTGAAGAGAATAATGGTCGACCAGAAGCCCGGTCTTCCCTTTTTTAGATTTAAGGACCAATGTCCTGTAGGGCTGCTGATTAGGTTTAAGGTTGCCGTAAAGGGGGTTCGCCTCAAGCTCCCATCCGCTGTGGATCAGATCCCTTGCCCTTTTCAACACCGAAAGCGCGGGCCCATCCACAAACTGCGCCTCTTCCAGGCAGGCGGCGAGGTTTTTATTGTTTGTGAGACATGTATAAAAAAAAGGGAACAAGTCCACAGGAACCCCGCCTCTCAGCAAGAGATCCTCTGTCCCCGTTCCCTAAAAGCCATAATAACGACCTTTAGCCGTCTTCAGAGTACTGTCCGGCAGCAATCCTTATGCCTGAGAGTTTCAGCTTTAAATCGCTTTGCCCCTTCGGCGCCCCCGGCTGTACCAGAGGTCTCTCTTGCTGCGTTCATCCAGATTGTCCAAAGTATAGCAAGAGCCACGGTCTTGTCAACAACCGTGGCCCTCTTTTTGATATCAGGTATTTCTGTAGATTAAATAACGTTTACCACTTAAGACCGGTTATAAATATTGCTGCGATGGATACGGGGGCCACTACGCGGCACATCCAAAGCCATGCTGTGTACATCGGGAAGACGAGCTTCCCGTTGTCCGTGACTTCGGCCTTTGCGCCGTCTGACCACACCCATCCGACAAAGACAGAGATAAAGATCCCGCCGAGCGGCATTATCACGTTGTTGGTGATAAAGTCTGCCGCATCAAGGAAGTCTTTCCCTGCGATCTGGGGAATGTGTCCTCCGACTGAAAGGGCTGAAGGGATGCCCAGAAGGGCTATCGCTGTTCCCATGACTATCGCTGCCTTCGCCCTGTTCCATTTCATCTGGTCGATGGCGTATGTAACAACCACTTCAAGCAGTGATATGGCAGATGTAAGGGCAGCTATGAAAAGAAGAAGGAAGAATGCAAATGAGAAGACGGATCCCATAGGCATCTTCGCAAAAACTGCCGGAAGTGTTACAAACGTAAGTCCAGGGCCTGCGCCGGGTTCGATACCGAAAGCAAACACCGCGGGGAAAATTACAAAACCCGCAAGGATAGCAACTGACGTGTCAAGCATTACGACCGTTCTGGCTATTGAGGGTAGGTAATCATTCTTTCCGAGATAACTTCCGTAAGTGATCATGCATCCCATGCCAAGTGAGAGCGAGAAGAAGCCCTGGCCGACCGCGGCAAGCAGAGCCTGGCTTGAAAGCTTTGAGAAATCGGGTTTGACATAGAATTCAAGCCCGGCGCCGGCACCCGGGAGTGTTACCGAACGAACGATCAGTATCAGCAGTATGGCAAAGAGCGCAGGCATGAGGACTTTACAGCTCTTTTCTATCCCGCCGCTGATACCTTTGAATACTATCCCGGTCGTAACTGCCATCACAGCGATATGATACGCTATGGACTGCACCGGGTCGGAGACGAATGCTCCGAATACATCTCCTGCTTTTCCTGCAGCTGCGTCCGACATCAGTCCGCCGAAGGATTTAAACATGTAAGCTACTGTCCAGCCGGCAATTACTGCATAATAAGACAGGATCACGAATCCGCAGAAGCAGCCCATCCATCCTACGAAGGGCCAGGCTCCGCCTCCGAGTTTCCTGAAGGAACCAACCGCGTCAGACTGAGCATTGCGCCCGATAACGAACTCCGCCAGCATTACAGACATACCGATAAAAACGACTACCGCAAGATAAACAAGGACAAAAGCCGCTCCGCCATATTTCCCCGTGATGTAGGGGAACCGCCAGATATTACCAAGACCAACCGCTGAACCTGCAGCAGCCATAATAAAACCAAACCGGCTGCCCCACTGTTCTCTGTTTTCTGACATAAAATCCTCTCCTTTCGATGATTAAAAAAGCCACAGCTAAAGCAAAGCCCCTTCAGCGCTTAAGTTGTATAACATATTACAGTCAATAATTCAAGTTGTAAAATGGTTATATTCTGGGCATACTTAGACTAAATAGCAGGTATTTTTAAATTATTTTTTTATTTTCACAATAAAACAACGATTCCACAGATCAAAATCAAACCATAAAAAAAGGCCGGCCCCATAAAATAATGGCGGGAAAACCATAAAAGGTAGTCTCCCGCCATTGCTTAATTATCAGCGTTAAATAGTATTCATCAACTTTCACATGGTGCGTCGATCCTGCAAATATCCATCCCCCTGCCTGTTTCGTCATCAATATCGACAACTATGGCCTGGAACCTTACGTCTGTATCGCAGACTTCGAACTTGCTCGGCATGCCGTATAAAAATTTAGGCATCACAGATTCGGCTGTCATCCCGATTATGCCGCCATGGCCCCCTGTCATGCCTACATCGGATATGAATGCCGTGCCACCCTGAAGCACCTGCTCATCCGATGTTTGTACATGCGTGTGAGTTCCTGCAAGGGCAGATATTTTTCCATCCAGCCAGCAGGCAAGGGCCTTTTTTTCTGACGATGCCTCAGCATGGAAATCGACAAAGATCGCCCTGGTCTCCAATTTTTCAACCAGCCTTTCGGCTGTCCGGAAAGGACAGTCAAGGGGGGGCATGAAAGTTCGTCCCTGAAGGGATATCACCGCAAGCTTCCTGCCGCTTTTTTCAAATACTCCGCAGCCGCGGCCGGGAGTACCCTCAGGGTGATTAGCAGGTCTGAGTATCCTTTTCTCGCTGTCCAAAAAGGGCAGGATGTCTTTTTTGTCCCAAACGTGGTTGCCGCTTGTCAGGATATCTATCCCCATTGAGAAAAGTTCGTTCATCACCGTCTCGGTAAGGCCGAAACCGGCAGCGCTGTTTTCTCCGTTGGCGATGATAAAGTCGAAATTACCGAATTCCTCGCGCAGAGAAGGCAAAACCCGGGGGACAGCTTTCCGCCCGGGCCTTCCCATTATGTCTCCGATAAAAAGGATCCGCATCTGCTTCACCTACTTGGCATACTCGACAGCTCTCGTCTCTTTAAGCAGCGTCACCTTGATCTGGCCGGGATATCTCATTTCTTCCTCGATCTTACGGGCTATGTCATATGCAAGTTTTTGCATAGCACCGTCGTCTGTGACCGAGGGAGATACAGCTACACGGACTTCGCGTCCTGCCTGGATGGCAAAAGCCTTACTGACTCCTCCGAATGACTTGGCAACTTCTTCCAGTTTCTCAAGCCTCTTTACATAAGCATCAAGACTCTCCCTGCGGGCTCCGGGCCGTGAGGCGCTTACCGCGTCGGCGGCAGCTATGAGGACGGCATAAATAGTCTGCGGTTCCTCATCCTCGTGGTGAGCTGCTATCGAATTAACGATATCAGGGGCTTCTCCGTATCTTTTTGCAAGATCAGCACCTATCTTTGCATGAGGTCCTTCCACCTGATGGTCAACGGCTTTCCCGATATCATGCAGGAGTCCTGCTCTTCTGGCCTTAAGCTCATCCAGTCCCATTTCTGCCGCCATTATGCCTGCAAGATGGGCCACTTCAAGGCTGTGAGCCAACGCATTTTGGCCATAACTGGTACGATATCTGAGCTGACCGATGATCTTGGTAAGTTCGATGTGCATGTTCTTGATGCCGGTCTCAAGCAATGCCTGTTCTGCAGTCTCAAGGATCTGGATCTGGACATCTTTTTCTGCTCGTTCAATAATTTCCTCTATCCGGGCAGGATGGATGCGTCCGTCAACTACAAGCCTTTCAAGCGAAAGTCTTGCGACTTCACGGCGCACAGGGTCAAAACTGCTCAATGTAACGGCTTCGGGGGTATCGTCAACTATCAGGTCTACGCCTGTAAGGGTTTCAAAGGTCCTGATGTTGCGGCCCTCTCTGCCGATGATACGGCCCTTCATCTCGTCGGAAGGAAGATTTACAACGCTGACCACTGCGTCAGACGTAAATTCAACACTGCAGCGCTGGACTGCGGTTGCAATAATTTCCTGAGCTTTGCGATCTGCTTCACGCTTCGCACGTTCTTCCAGTTCTTTAAGCCTGAGACCTATCAGGTGGTTCGCTTCGGACTCAACTTCGGTCAGCAGGAGGTCTCTGGCCTGTTCGCGTGTAAGCTGTGCTGTCTGTTCGAGATTGGAGATCAGTTCCTGTTCCTTTACGGAGAGCTGGTTGAGTTTTTCCTGCGCCTGTTCATGTTTCTGGACCAGTTCCTCTTCTTTTCGGCTGATGCTTTCGATCTTCCTGTCAAGATTTTCTTCTTTCTGTTCAAGACGCCTCTCGGAGCGCTGCAGCTCGTTTCTGCGTTCCTTGGTGTCCCTGTCGAGCTCCTGCCTTAATCTGTGGATCTCTTCCTTTCCTTCTGAAACGATGTCCCGCTTCATCTGCTCGGCCTTTTTGGCTGCTTCGGAGATCATCCTCTCTGATTCGGAAAGAGCTCCCTTGTATTTCTTGGTTGCTGCGTTTTTCTGGTACATAAATCCTATCAGGACTCCGACAGCGAGTCCTGCTATCACACTCAAAATTACTGTCAATGTCATTATCTATCACCTCAATTTCAATTGTCATGGTCCGGTTGGTGCAAAAGATGCAAATCAGGAACATTCTATTCAGATCGATCATATTGCCTGTTGCTTTATTTCACGCCGATGGGTTGTATTCTACAGAATAAAACCTAACTTCACAAGTGGTAGTTATATGTATATCATGCTTTCGGGGGCACGCTTGTGCCCCTGCTGAGGTAAATATCAAGTTTATCTTTGAATCCCTTCTCGTTTAAAAGGGCCCTTTCGTCTGAAACAAGAAATTGAGCATCCTCCCTGGCCCTCTTTAGCAATACGCTGTCTCTGAAAATATCTGCTGTTCTGAACTCTGAAGCTCCATGCTGTTCGTATCCGCTGATCTTTCCCGGTCCTCTTAAGAGATGGTCTGCCTCTGCTATCTTGAACCCATCATCTGTCGCAAGCATTATCCTAAGCCTGTCAGCGACATCCTCCTCTATCTTATTTACAAGCAGCAGGCATACCCCTCTCCGGCTGCCTCTTCCCACTCTCCCTCTCATCTGATGCAGCTGGGAAAGGCCATATCTTTCGGGGGATTCTATTACCACAACAGAAGCTTCAGGCACATCCACCCCTACTTCCAGGACAGTTGTGCCTACAAGCACCTTTATCTCTCCCACTCTGAACTTCTCTAGTTCGCAGCTCTTCAGTCTGCTGTCCATTTTTCCGTGTATGAAGCCTATCCCCAACGGGCCAAGGTGTTTTTTCAGAAATTTATATCTCTTTTCCACAGAGGCAATATAATTCTCCCCGTCTTCTTCGACTCTTGGACAGATCCAGTACGTCCTGCCTCCTGCAGCGGATTCATCGATCATAAACTGCATCAGGTCCCTTATCTTTGTGAAATCTATCAGCCTTGTCTCGATTTTTTGCCTTCCTTCCGGCCTTTCCCTTATGACTGAAATATCCATGTCGCCAAAAAGGCATGCCGAAATCGTCCTCGGAATGGGAGTAGCTGACATCATCAGCAGGTGAGGGGTTTTTCCCCTGCTAAGCATCTCTCCTCTCTGCATCACACCAAAACGTTGCTGTTCATCAATGATGACCGTCTCAAGATACGGAAACTCCACCCCATCCTGGATCATCGCGTGGGTCCCTACTACGACTTTGGTCAGGCCTTCGCGTATGGAGTCAGTGAGACGTGTCTTTTCAGATCTGTTCAGCCCACCTTTCAGCAACGCACATTCTATGCCTATTCCGGAAAGAAACTTTTGCGCCTGTGAGTAAAGCTGCTCAGCGAGGACTTCAGTAGGTGCCATTATCGCCGTCTGGATACCGGCATCAGCTCCGGCAGCAGCGAGGGCAAGTGAAATGACAGTCTTCCCGGAGCCCACATCCCCCTGCAGCAAGCGTGACATAGGATGCCCTCTTTGGGTATCTTCAAATATCTGAGAAAGAACTTTTGTCTGTGAAGGAGTAAGTTCAAATGGCAGACAGGACATAAAAGCTGAGTAATAAGGCCCTCTCGGGATTATCCTCGCTGCCCCTCCGGATCTTTTGAGCCTCTCTTTTCTTAAGACAAGAGCTGTCTGCAAAAATAGGAATTCCTCATATGCCAGTCTGTTGCGGCAGTCTTTCCAGTGCTCTTCGGACTCGGGCCTGTGCATCCCGTGCAGGGCCTCCCTTATGTCCGGCAGACCTCTTTTTTCAATTATGCTCTGAGGAAGATATTCCTTCACCTGCGGGAGGTGACTTTCGAGGATACTATCGATGAATTTTCTGAGCCATCTTTCAGGCAGACCTGCCGTCAAGGGATACACAGGAACTATTCCCGTGAAGCCTGCGGTATCGGATACGTCTTTGATAACTTCAAATTCGGGATTTGAGAATTCTATCCTTCCGTCGCAAAAAGAAGGGAGCCCGAAAAGAACTGCGGACGTCCCCTCTTTAAGAATATTACCAAGGCCTTTCCTGTTAAACCATATTACTGAGAGAGTTCCTGTCCCGTCTTCCGCCTCACATGAACAAATTTGGATGCCTGTTCTGAAACTCCTTCTACAGTTTACTGTTTTGATTTTCACAATGACGACAGAGCTGCGGTCAGGTCGCAATTCAGTAATTTTGCAAATCTCTCTTCTGTCCGCATACCGTCTGGGGAAAAACCACAAAACATCATTTGCTGTCCGGATGCCCAGTTTTTCCAAAAGGCCGGCCCTGCGGGGACCGATCCCTCTTATGTTTATGACAGGATCATTGATGTCAGCAGCCACAGAACTGTCAGTTATTATCCTCTCCGACACGTTCTTGATCCATTATCTGCTTTGGGTCAACTCCAAGCATTGCGTAGGCTGTCTCAAGGTCTCCCCTGTCTGTGGATGCCGCGGTCTCCTTCTCCTTCTGATCATCAAGGACGGGAATGTCTTCAAGGATGGAGTTTACCGCAGCGGTCAGAGTCGAAGAATTGATGCTCTGGTTAAGCATGTTGTCAAACTTTGCGAGCAGTCCCCTGAACTCCTGTTCGTAGAGATTCCTTACGTTTCTTATCTGGGATACCCCGTCGCGTAGACGGTCAGCTTCCTGGGCCGCATCTTTGCATATCATGTCGGCCTTTTCTTTTGCCTCGGAGATAATTTTTGATGCCTGTTCCTGTGCGCTTCTGACCTTTTCATCTGCGCTTTTCTGTGCCATAAGGAGCGCTTCATGAAGTATGTCCTTCATTTTCTCATACTCACCGAGGCTCTCCTCTTTTGCATGAAGATCACGCTCCAGATCTTTTGTCCTCTGTGCATATGTCTGAAGGGTCTCTGCTACGTTGTCAAGGAATTCATCGACCTCTGCCGGATCGTAGCCTCTCATGCTTTTTTTGAAAGACTGATTGACCACGTCAAGAGATGTCAAAAGTTCGACCATATAATCCACCGTCCTTTTTTGCTTTTAAAAAACTCATAAAAACCTGTTTGATCATTGTTATAGATGATATCATGGATAATTATACAGTCTGGCCGATCAGGAGCGGAATGACACAGCCAGAAAATATTATTTCGCTGACCTCTTCCCGAATATTCCAGTACCTACTCTCACAATAGTGCTTCCTTCTTCGACCGCTATCTCATAGTCGCCGCTCATTCCCATGGACAGCTCATCAAGCAGAAGGCCCGATTCCGATGCCAAACTGTCCCTCAAAAGACGAAGGCCTTGAAAAGCGGTTCTTATCTCTCTTTCTGCTTCTGTGTTCGGGCCTATCGTCATAAGCCCTTCCACTGAAAGGCGCGGACAATACTGCATCACTCTTTCCAGAAGACTGGCAGCCTCCTGAGACGCGACTCCGCTTTTTGTAAGCTCTCCCGACATATTTATCTCAAGATAAACAGGGAATCCCGATACGTCGGTCTCTGCAAGTATCCTGTCAAGCATCCTTGCAATGTCAAGTGAGTCGACGGTCTCTATGAGATCAAAGATCTCAAGCGCTTTTCTGGCCTTATTCCTTTGGAGGTGTCCTATAAGGTGCCATGGTGTCCTAATTTCCGAAGGCCACTTTGATCTCTTGTCTGATGCCTCCTGTACCCTGTTTTCTCCGATGATATCCAATTTTGGCGCAGCAGACAAAATGTATTCCACAGGGTGAGTTTTCGTTACTCCCATTAGCTTTATCTCCGCCGGGTCACGGCCGCTCCTTTTTGCTGCCGACCTTATTTTTTCACGGATATCAATAATGTTTCGATCAATATGATCTACCAAAGCTGGATCCTCCCCTCGCGAGCGGCAGATGCGTCTTCTACTACGGCATCTCCTACAGAGACCCCTTCAGTTATTATGAACATGCTGCTGTCTACACTTTTACCCTTCACGGGAACAAAGACCACCCTCGAACCCCTGACCATATAGACACCCGGCTCTCCGTCCCGTTCCAGGACTGAAGCCTGCGGTACGAGAGCTCCCTCTGTTCTGCCTGCTTCCACTGTAAGTGTATACTTTCTTGAAAGGACGGCATCAGGCTGAAACCAAGGCAGCGTAAGATACAGTTTTGTCCTGTTTCCCGCTTTCGTGCTTACCCTTATGTCTGCCGCGGAAACTGTGTCTACTCCGTCCATTTTTACTCTGAGTTTATTGCTTTTTATCTGTTCGGCCATATTGCCGATTATAGGCGTGTACCCTATGAATCTGAGCTCCTGAGGCTGTTCGATCAGCTTTCCGACAGCCTGCCCCTTTCCCACGAGCAGACCGTCCTTTAAACGGTTCAGCGGGCCTGGTTTGGGCAGCGGCTGAAAGCCCGGCCACAGTTCAGAGTAACGCCAGCTCTGCTCCATTCCGTCAAGCGCTGCCAGAAAGTACCCCTGCTGATATGCCCTGACTTCAGAGACCCGGTTCCCCGATGATATTCTCGCGACTACAGTACCTCTTGCGACCCTCACTGGTCCGGTACCCTGGGGATATGTCACTATACCCTCTGCTGAAGCGCCGACAGGGACCTCTTTCCACAAAAGTATCCCGCTTATCCTGACCAGTTCAACGTCGATCCCGGGTATAGCCCAGGTTATCTCAGGATGGAGATATTCATATCTGTCAAAATAGAGTTTGAACGCCCATATCCATAAAACAATAACGAGAAGGACCATAAGCCAGTACATTGGCCTGAATCGTCTTGGTTCCTCCGGTTCGAAACGTCTTACCATCTATAAAAACCTTCTGTCACTCCACGAAAAGCGAAGGGATCTCCCCCAGGTCGTCCATTACATGCCATGCACCAGCTTCCTTCAGTGCCCTTCCGTTAAAATTCCCGGTCGTCAACCCTATGCCTCTGCAGCCCGCAGCAACCGTCGTCATCATGTCTATGTCCGTGTCCCCCGCATAGAATCCTTCCGAAGGAGACAGTCCAAGTATCCCAAACCCTTTGAGAAGTGAGTCCGGTTGCGGTTTAGCCCGCTCAACATCCTCCAGTCCGACGACGACATCAAGCATCGGAGTAAGTCCCATATATTCGACAGGCCTTCTTGCATAGCGGCGGTTTGATACTACCCCGACCTTAATTCCCATCGACCGCAGGTTTTCCAGTGTGCTCGTGGTGTTCGGGAAAAATTTCAGCCTCGACTGCTCTTCCTCCCTGTAATTGGCGCGGTAGAAGTCCACCCACTCCTGGCGGAAATCACCCCAGAACATCCGCCAGCTGTCCTCTATCGTCATACCTATCGCGGAGAGGACTTCTCCCCTCGATATCTCTTTAAAACCGAGATGGTTTGCAAGCAAGTTGGTACAATGGTGTATAGCGTAGCTGCTGTCGACCAGAGTCATGTCAAAGTCGAAAAGGACAGCCCTGATCTTCTTGTCATGTGTCATTGATCCCTTACCCCCAGAACAAAGCCTTTAAGATAATCTGTTTCAGGTACAGAGGAAAGTGCCGGATGGTCAAAAGGCTGATGGATCTCCAGCGCTATGCGGCACGATACGCAGGCATCCGTCGCTGCATCATTCAGCACAGAAAGCAGCATTTCCCTTGAAAAGGCATGGCTGCACGAGAGAAAGACCATATGCCCCCCATCCTTTATCCTGTTGAAACCTCTTACAGCAAGTTCCTTATATCCGCGGCGCGCAGATCCGACCTGTCCCTTAGCGGGTGAAAAGGGCGGAGGATCCATTACGACCAGATCGAACCTCTCTCTGTCGCTGTCCATCCTTCTCATTATGTCAAACGCGTTTCCGCATTTCCATTCCATCTTTTTGGGCAAATGGTTGATCTCAAGATTTTTTTGTGCAATATCTATCGCTGACTGGGACTGTTCAATTGCTACGACTTCAGAAGCCCCTGAAGCAAGCGCATGCAGTCCGAAGTGTCCCTGATAGCTGAAGCAGTCCAGCACCCTGGCGCCCTTGAAAAGGGGGGATATCATATCGGGAACTCCCCTGACATCCAAATATGCCCCGGTCTTCTGACCTTTTTCAATATCTACCAGTTCGTATATGGATCCCATTTTTATTTTAATGAGCTCTTTAGGCATCTCTCCGAAAAGGGGTTTGACCTCTTTTGGTATACCCTCTTTTTCGAGGTGTTTTGTCTCGTTGCGAAGCACTATCGCTGAGAGTTTGCGGACTTTCCTGAAAACGGCCGCGACCTTGTCGATATGCCTGTACCATCCCGCTGCCGAGACCTGAAGGGAAAGAACATCACCATAAAGGTCTGCAATGATCCCCGGCAGACCGTCTGCTTCTCCGTGTACCCATCTGAAAGCTTCCTCACCGGGACACCATAATTTTCGCCAGTTCAGGGCAGAGGTCAGCCTCTCCCTTAAGAGTCCCATCTGGTCAGGTTCTTTTGTTCCATACGTCAGTACCCGTATTGAGAGGGCGCTGTCGCTCCAGAGTCCCCAGCCCCTGATCACGCCGGACATGTCGGTAAACGCGACCATGTCCCCCTGAGCACACTGCGGGATCTGCCTCAGGTTGCCCCTGAATATCCACGGGTGCATCGCCCTTGCTCTTTCAAGTCCGAATTCATCAAGGACGGCCCTTCTCGCAAGTCTTTTTTCTGAAGGCACTAAATTTTGCTCCTCTCGACGCTGGCAAAAGCATCATGGTTGTGTATGCTTTCGTGACTCGTGACCGAAACACTGTACCACGTTATCCTATGGTCATTTTCCATCGCTATCGCGAGCTCGCGGACAGAATCCTCCACAAAGCGCGGGTTGGCGTAGGCTTTTTCTGTCACAGCCTTCTCGTCCTCCCGTTTCAGTATACTGTATACCGGCGCAGAGGCACATTTATCCGCTATCTCTGCCAGCTCCTCGAGCCACACAAAAGTTTTCATTCTTACGGCCATCTTTGCGTGCGCCCTCTGGTTGTGCGCTCCGCTGTCGGATATTTCTTTTGAACAGGGGCATAAAGTCTGGATAGGGGCAGTCAATTCAGTAATAAGGTCGAACTTGCACCCCTTACGTTCCGCCATAAAACGGACATCGTATCTCATCCGACCAAGCGCTCCGCTCACAGGGGCCTTTTTAGTGATAAAGTAAGGAAATTCAAAATCGGCATGAGCTTCATCCGCATCCAGCCGACTCTGAAGCATTTTGAGAAGGTTCTCCATATTATGAAATGTGACCTGGTCCTCCTGCTCTCCAAGCACCTCGATAAAACGGCTCATGTGAGTCCCCCTGTAGTCACGCGGCAGGAATACGGACAGGCTGACATTGGCAACGGTCTCCTGCGTCCCGTCCGAACGGTCAAGGACCTGAATAGGCCATGAGAGACAGCTTATGCCGACTTTATCTATCGCCACATTCCTCTTGTCATGTTCGCTCTGAACGTCGCGCACCTCTAGACATCCTCCCGGCGGCATATTACGGATGAACTCTCCGTCTCCCATACTCTTACCTCGTAGAGTTCGCAGTTGTCCCGCTTAAGCGGCATTTCAAGCTTTCTGAATATCCATTGCGCAATATATTCCGCCGTTGGCTGTGGCAGGACATCGTTGATGTAAGCGTGGTCGAGCTTAGAGAGTACAAGGTCGGAAACATGTTTTTTAAGCTCGACAAAGTCAAATACCATTCCTTCATCATCAGGTGCACCTTTAAGCACAACCGCAAGCCTGTATGTGTGTCCGTGAAGGGTCTCGCATTTTCCGTGGTAGTTTACAAGATTATGAGCTGCATCAAACTTGAATTCCCTGCATAGAAACATGGGGCATACACCTCTCAGATCGTAGGTAATCTTATGTTCTGATAGATTGTACCACTGCTTTAATAGATGATATACTCTATCAAACGAAAAGGGGGCATTACAAGTGAAATTGACCGGTATTTTCGCACCTGTCCCGACACCTTTCAAGTCGGACGGATCGCTTGACATAGAAGCGTGGAGGATCAACTTAAGGATATGGAAAGAGTCTGCTCTGGACGGGATCGTGATATGCGGATCGAACGGAGAAATGCCTTTTGTGACGCTCGATGAGCGTATCGTCCTGACAGAGATAGCCGCGGAAGAATCACAGGGCAAACTTCAGCTGATGTCCGGAGCACATTTCCCATCAACGCGTGAGACTATCGATTGCGCCAAAGCACTGGCATCGGCCGGCGCAGGTTCGCTTCTGCTCCTGCCTCCCCACTACTTCAAAGGAAATCAGACAGCGATACTCAACTACTTCAACGAAGTAGCCGATAATTCACCCGTTCCGATATTTCTTTACAACATGCCGGCGAACACCGGCGTGGACATTGAAACGGAGACAATGATCGCAGCATCCCGACATCCCAATATCAAGGGGATAAAAGACACTTCGGGGAACATGACCAAGCTGGGATACCTAGCCTCGGCAGCGCATGAGGATTTCTCGGTATTTGGGGGAACGGGAAACTGGTTTCTTGCAGCCCTGGCGATGGGAGCCTGCGGAGGCACGATGGCTGCCTCTATCCTATATCCGAACACATGCAGGAAGATATACACATCTTTCAATGAGAACAACATGCAAGAGGCAATGGAACTGCAGTCCAGGCTTCTTCCGGTAAGCGACGCGTTAACACGCCGGTTCGGAGTTCCGGGACTGAAGGCGGCACTTGACAGCAAAGGAATGAGGGGCGGACCGTGCAGATCACCGCTGCTTCCGGTATCGGAAGAAGTTAAGAAAGAGATCATGTCAATACTTGACGATTCGGGCCTCGATGAATACGAGACCTGGAGAGGATAATTGAAAGTGGAGTACTGCATTGTGACCGGCGGCGCTGGATATGTTGGAAGTCACTGCTGTAAGGAACTTGCAAAAAATGGTTTCACCCCTGTAACTATTGATAATTTATCAAGGGGACACAGAGAGCTTGTCAAATGGGGACCATTTTTCCAATGTGATGTCCTTGATGAAGGCTCACTTGCCCCTATTATTGCCAAGTACTCGCCCGTTGCTGTATTTCATTTTGCCGGACTTACTTATGTGGGCGAATCAGTAAAAGATCCGGAAGCATATTACAGAAACAATACTGCAGGTACTGTTTCACTTCTTAGGTGCATGAAAAACACCGGGTGTTCAAAAATTATTTTTTCAAGCACTGCTGCAACATATGGAAATCCTGAATACACCCCGATAGATGAGTCACACCCTCAAAAACCGATAAATCCCTACGGGAAAAGCAAATTATTTATTGAAGATATCCTGAAAGATTTTGACGCTGCCTACGGGATCAAAAATGCTGCACTAAGATATTTTAATGCTTGCGGAGCCGATCAAGATGGCGAGACGGGCGAGCTTCACGATCCGGAAACACATCTTATCCCTTTGGCTATTCAAGCAGCCATAGGAAGAAAAGATAACATAAAAGTTTTTGGAAATGATTATGAAACTCCTGACGGAACAGCTCTACGGGACTATATTCATGTATCCGACCTAGCTATAGCACATGTAAAAGCACTGCAATTTCTTTTAAAAGGATCAAACAGCATTTACGCGAATCTAGGTACCGGGAAAGCTCTTTCCGTTATGGATGTTATTAGTTCGGTGGAAAAAATATCAGGAGAAAAAATTGAAAAGATCTTCGTTACAAGAAGAGATGGTGACCCGCCGATCCTTGTTGCTGATCCTTCGAAAGCACGATCAATCCTTAACTGGAATTGCAGTTTTTCCTCAATTGATAACATAGTCAAAACTGCATTGGAATGGCATAAAAACAATTCCTGACAATATTTGTGATCTTATCTGACAGAAGGGAGAAATAAACATGGAAGATAAAAAAATTCTCACCCTGCTATTGGGAAGCCCAAGAATAGGCGGCAACACGGAAAAGATTGCAGACGCGCTGGCGGAGGGCGCTATTGAAAAAGGGTATGAAGTCAAAAAAGTCCATCTTGCTGCATTGACACTGAAAGGTTGCCTCGATTGCAGAAAATGCTGGAGCACCGGCAAACCTTGTATACAGAGCGACGACATGGATCAGGTCTACCCTGAGATAGAAGAGGCTTCCGTGATAGCTTTCGTCTCTCCGCTCTATTTTTACTCCTGGTCGTCACAGATCAAACCCGTATGGGACAGGCTTCTGCCCTACTACATGCCCGGAGCTCTCCGTACTACGCCCTCAAAAAAAGCTATTCTCATCGCTGCCGGAGGAGATACGGAAGAAAAGGTTTTCGATGGAATGCGTTCTTCCTTCAAACTGGCAACCAATTTCTTGGGTTGGGAAGTCCTGGGAGAGATCTGCGCTCCTGACATCTATTCAAGGGGAGATATCGAAGCCAAGGGGGCAAAGTGGATAAACAAAGCAAAGGAACTAGGTTCGTCCATTTAAGGAGAAATATGCTGACGAGGAGCAGAGATGAAAACTTTTTCTGCTCCTCGTCTTATTCACTTTGAACGTACAGATCAACTTTAATAGCGTCATCAGCTCTTGCTGTCCAGGACCATTTCATAAATCCCCATAGTTTCTTCGGCGATTCTTGAAACATTAAAATATGAGGCTGTTTTGACTGCGTTTAGCGAGACTCTTTTCCTGTTCTCAGTATCTGAGATAACTTGCTTAAGTATCTCTGCCATCTTGTCAAAATCATTCGTATCGGTCAGCCAACCATTTTCTCCGTCATTAATGATATCAAGACTGCCCCCGATGTCTGTTGTAATTACAGGCAGAGAAGACGCCATAGCCTCAAGGAGCATGAGACTGAATCCTTCGGGCAGCTGAGACGGCTGAACGAAAACGTCGGATGCCCAAAGAAATGGGCGGATATCCTGGACAAAGTCATTAAATATTACGTACTCTCCAATTTTCAGATCTTTTACCAATTCCATATATTTCTTTTTTTCAGGCCCTGATCCCACCAGGAAAAGAGACGTTTTCCCCCTGGAGCCATCCTCTGTGCAGCGAAGGATCTCACTATATGCTTTTATGACATACTCAAAACCTTTCCAGTCAACAAATCTGCCTGCAGACATGATAACGGTCTTATCTTCAAAATTCAGTTTTTTTCTCATTTCGATCCTTGTTTTTTCATCCCGAATATACCTGGTTTCGTCAATTGGATTATGCACTACTTTCATTTTGTCTTCAGTAAAGCCAACCGAGATCATATGATTTTTCACTGCGTTTGAACATGGGATCAGAAGTGCGCCATTTTTGTAATAGTACGGTTTAGGGTATTTGTCTATTGTGTGCACGGCAGGCACCGAACATTTTTTGCCCCAGTAACCCCCGGTCATCGCAGCAGAAGAGAGTCTGGTATGTATTATGTCGGGTTCAAAGCTTTTTATTATCTTTCTGAAACCAAACGCTGTGAATGGAATACATTGGATGGGAATATCATAAGTATCAAAGGACAGTTCCTCTTCCTTCAGCCTTCCGGATAATGTGCCCCCCGACTTACATATTACATGGTTTTGAGCACCCTTTACCTCCAGCTCTTTTATCAGCTGTATCCATGTCTCGCCCCATGCAAGCCTGTTTTCATCAACATAATGCAGGATCTTCAATGTTATCCTCCTTATCTGACAGTTCCGCATGGTTCGGGATAGCAAGCAGCAGGCCCCAACAGGCCCAGAAGATCACGGCGATATCCCTTCTGGCTGCAAATACATCCCCATTTGTACCGTATATAGCCTGTGAAACTAACAGGATAAAACAAATCAGATGCCAGGGGATATTATTCGAAACAACAGCTCTTTTGAGTCCCAACCAGGCAGTTTTTATTGAGAGAACAAATGCTGCAACAAAAAACAATAACGACGGTAGCCCTCCTGCGTATAAAATCGAAAGGAACATATTGTGGGGGTGAGGTATGGGTTCAGCCCATTGCTGGTGAAGAATGCCCGTCATATTTCCTTTCTGTTGCGTGAACGTCTTTTCAAAAGTTGCCCATCCGCTTCCGGCGAAAGGGTGTTGTTGAGTCATGTAAATTGAAGCCCTCCAAGTGTCTATCCTGTGGTTGGTCAGAACATCCACATCGTTTACCGACATTATTTGATTTAGCTCTCTTTTAAATGACTCAAAAGGGCCATTATCAAAAACAGAAATCAATGCATAAAAAACCAAGACGGTAGTTAGTGTCAGCAGGATAATAGATTTAAACCTAACTTTACCCGATACGACAGCATAAAACGTGAATATCCCCATCTCAGCGATGGCCGTTATCCATCCCCCTGAAGAAAAAGAAAATATAATAAATAGGACACTTGTCATAGAAAGTATGTATTTGATCAAAATGTTATTTTTATAATACCAAAATGCATAACAAAAGAAAATTGGCATTGTCAGGACAGAATATAGAGCGACTGCATTACCGTTATCAAGTGAAGAGTTCCACCCTAAAACAAAAAAATACGGCCTGAACATCACATCAAAGCAAAAGACGACATTTATCGCAACGACAGCCAAACCAAAGATATTTCGTCTTTCTGAATTGTTTATTAGCCTCATTGCGAGATATAGGCCGGTCAAAAATTCAAGGGGTATAGATGCCCCTTTGCCCCATACGTAAAAACTGTCGACATATGGGATATGCGCAAACATTGACCAGATCAAAAAAAGAACAAGAAAAATCATTATCCTTTTACTTCCCGATCCCAACTTCACTGACAGCGAGGCGTTGTATCTCAACTTCCCATAGATAAGACTTGCCAAAGCAAATGTCCATCCAATATAGTGTGCGATGGGACCAAATGCTGTGGTTGCAACTCCAGCTGTATAAGCCCAGAATGCAAAAGTTTCATAGTTCAGGAGAGCAAAGGGGCGCCCGGTTTCTGGTATGCTGTTCATTCTATGCTGCCTTCGCAGACCATATTTTCAATGATTTCACAGATACTGTGTTCGATAAGAAGGTGGGCCTCCTGGATCCTCGGAGTTGAGGATGAGGGCACACTGATCGTCAAATCGGTCATTTCACTCATCTTGCCGCCGACCAACCCGGTCAGCCCTATCGTTGCCAATCCGTTCTCCCTAGCTTTGCTGACTGCATTTATTATGTTTAAACTGTTTCCGCTTGTTGATATTGCAAGAAGTACATCGCCTTTCTTACCATGCGCTTCGACCTGCCTTGCGAAAACATCACCAAAAGAATAATCATTGGCGATCGCTGTGATAGCGGAAGTATTGCAGTTCAGGGCAACTGCATCAAGTGCCTTTCGGTCTTTCAGAAACCGGCCGGATAATTCAGCTGCCATATGCTGCGCATCTGCCGCCGACCCTCCGTTGCCGCAGATGATCAGCTTCCCTCCTGACGTGAATGTTCCTGCAATGAGTTCAGCCACCTTATACACTGTTTCATCCAATAGCTCAAGCTTATCAATAAGTGCTTTATGATCGGCTGTATTTTTTAAAAAAACCATTTTATCCGGCATGCATTACATCCCCAAATCTTTGATTATAATATCTGCTGCCTTATCAATATTTTCGGCTACGAACGAAGCACGTACATCTTTTTGACAGACTGCTCTTCCATATCCTGTCAACACCAATACCGAAGCAGCACCGATGTTGTCTGCAAGTTCCACATCGCTTTTTTTATCTCCAATTACACAATCTATGTCTTCAATAGTTAATCCAAGCTCCGAACATGCATCATACACCATACCAGGCTTGGGCTTTCTGCATCTGCACCCGTCTTCAGGCTTATGAGGACAATAATAAAACCTTGTGATTTCTATCCCTTCGCTTGAAAGGATAGAGGATAGCCTTTCGTTGACAGAAAACATATCTGACTCTGTGAAATAACCGCGTCCGATCCCAGATTGATTTGTAAGGACAATAAACTTATATCCTGCTGAAGCAAGTTTTTTTAATCCATCAATAACACCCGGTAAAAGTGACACTTGATCGGGGTCATGAAGATAGTTTCTCTCTTCGATCAAGGTACCGTCACGGTCAAGGATAATATATTTATTTTTACTTATCTTCATCACAACCAATTTTATTGATAATTCCGGTTGTCGAAAAACCCTTTTCGAGCGGTACAATTACCACAGACTTCACAAATCCTGCCCCTACGACGTCTTCTTTTCGGTAATCTCCACCCTTGACCAAAACGTCAGGCCCTGTCAATTTTATTAATTCCTCCGGAGTATCCTGATCGAATAAGACGACCAGATCAACTGCCTCCATTGCTTCCAATACTTTGATCCTAGATTCCTGATCGTTTATCGGCCTGTCATTTCCTTTAAGTCTTTTGACAGATTCATCCGAGTTGAGTCCCACTATCAGATAATCGCCTAATCCTTTGGCTTTGGTCAGCAGTTTTACGTGGCCCGCATGCAGTATATCAAAGCACCCGTTTGTAAAGACTATTTTTTTGCCCATTTCTTTTAATTTTTTACTAATTTCTTCTGCCCGTGTGAAATTTGCCGATTTTGTCTGCACTTTCCTGCTATCCACATTTTTTTCAGTCGTCTGGCAAGAAACAGACTGAGCTGCAAATTCCATCAGATCTTCTTTTTTTATGGGATACGTTCCCAATTTGCCTACCACTATCTGCGAAGCAAGGTTAGCTATCCTTACGCTCTCGGAGATGTCTGCACCGCTTGTAAAAAGGGCTGCCAGAGTCGATATCATCGTATCTCCGGCACCTGATACATCATAGACCTCTACGGCAGATGCTCTTTCATGTTCGACCGAACTTTTGCTTACTAACGAGGCCCCCATTTCAGAACGTGTTACAAGGATGTTGTCGATTTCATATTTTGAAATAACAGCCTTAGCATTTTTTTCAATTTCATCATCTTCATTGATGACAAAATTTCCAGCTGCGGAACTTAATTCCTTAATATTCGGAGTTACCAAAAAAGCACCGCTATAGCAGTTCCAATTATTTTTTTTCGGATCTATAAACACAGGGATATTGTTTTCCCTGCATATCTTGATCGATCTAACGCATAACTCATCAGAGCAAAAACCTTTTGCATAATCTGATATCAAAAGACAGCTTATTGTCTCTTTTTGGATCATCTTAATTAAGTTTGTTTCAATATTCTTGATCTCTTTCTCTGATGGGCTCACAATTATGTCATTGTCTAACCTTAACATCTGCTGCCTTTTATCACCTATTATTCTGGTTTTAAGAGTAGTATTGCCAAGGTTATATAAATAAGAAGTATCTACTCCCATGTTATCGAAGATAACTTTCAATTTTTTCCCATAAATGTCTATACCTAATCTTCCTAACGCACAAACACTTATGCCAAGCCCCGCCAAATTGGCTATAACGTTCCCTGCTCCACCCGGCACAAACTTTTCTTCCTGGAATTTTACAACGGGAACAGGCGCTTCCGGAGAGATCCTTTCAACACATCCGTAAACGTAATGATCCAGCATATAATCACCGAAAAGCAGGATCTTGCCTTTTTTACACCCTCCATTACAAAAGCCTTGAATGTGTTTGTATGTGCTTGATGGCAAATGATCCAAAAAAGTTTTCGATCGGTCCAAAGACCATCACTCCGATCAGCAAATTTGGCAAACAAGAATATACAACAGGACATTATTGCTATGAATATAAAAATATTATAACAGCAACTTTGGTGTCCAAATTTATTTTAAATTAGCCAGACAGTCATAAACAGCAATTGGAGAAATAGTATCCATACAGGGTTTGCTGCATTCAAAATTATGGCATCCTTTATCCGGACAATCACAATAAAAAACGTTTTTTAAACTTTCAACATATAAAACATCGTTTATTGATGAAGGTCCAAACATTGCTATCGTCTTTTTTCCAAGAGCTCTGGCAATGTGGATGGCTCCCGTATCTCCCGAGACAGTAACACAA
>ENA-UOOK01001407-UOOK01001407.1-fermentation-metagenome-genome-assembly--contig:-NODE-1407-length-31660-cov-15.837747_pt1 | contig 31660 bp, 30 predicted proteins | sample MGYA00245777_ERZ724023 | MGnify/ENA primary metagenome ERZ724023 (study PRJEB28704, sample SAMN03018312) | fermentation metagenome | biome: anthropogenic terrestrial biome; feature: soil...
ATTGAGGGGGTTGTGACATTGGTGTGACGGTGATTTTGCTCCCCCTCAATCCGCCATACACTTACCCCGTCACGTTCCGGCTTAGCCATCTTCTTGTAGGGAACGCGGCCCTGTGCCTGCGCAGCAAGGTATGTCCCGTTCCGGCGTAGCCATCCTTTCGTAGGGAACGCGGCTCGTCCCGTTCCGGCGAAGCAATGTTGTTGTAGGGCGAGACGTTTGTGCCGGCGAAGCCGTGTATTGAGGGGGTTGTGACATTGGTGTGACGGTGATTTTACTCCCCCTCAATCCGCCGTACTCAATCACCAAGCACAACGGCTACTCACGGGACGGCATGGCAACCGTCCCCTACTCTGATAGTCGAAAACGCGAATATTTTGTAGGGAACGCGGCTCGTCCCGTTCCGGCTTAGCCATCTTCTTGTAGGGAACGCGGCTTGTCCCGTTCCGGCGAAGCCATCTTTTCACACACAACGCAATCATGACACCCTCCCGTTTTCCATCGCGTTGATTGTGAATTTTACGGAAGGAGCAAGCCCCTTACCTACTCAATGGTAACGATCACTTTTTTCGCGAAAACGGCTTAAATAACTTACATATCAATAAACCGGCTGTCGTCGAGGGCATCTTTTTCTGGTTTGCTATCGACCTCAAGAATGGGTTCTTTCGAAACGTCAACAATGCGGGATTGACGTTCGGCTTGCTCAATTTCCTCCGGGGCTGCCCGCCTGGTAACCTGCCATTTACCGCAATGGGGGCACCTTTCGAACTTGCCAACCACAATATTCAACCCTAAAAAGGAACGGGGAAAAATCTGACCACAGCTGTTGCAGATTGCCAAACCATTCATACCCCCACCTGAAACCTGTCCACCTTTTTGACGGGAAGTGATAAACTGGCTTATTCCCACAGCTGCCAGGGTTACTGCCGCGATGATAACGATCAGCCTGGTGGTTTTCTCCCCCGATTCTGCCGCGCTCAGGAAGTTGTAGGTAATTGGTCCCGCAGAAACAACCGTTCCTCCAGCAAACCTGATTTCGGCTCTCATCTGGCGGATCCCTGGCTCGTAATTGTCAGTGTTAAATGAAAATCTAAAGGGCTCTTCCGCCAGCTCCACCATGACGTCATCATCAATGTAATAAACCACCCGCTCAACAGAATCAAGCTCACCATCCACATACAGAGTCATGTTGCCCTGGATGTCTGCACCGGAGCCATAGCCCCAGTCACGCCTGAGCCTCAAGGTAAAATCAGACCCATCCTGCGCCTGTGCCTCTGAAAAAGCAAAAACGAAGGCAACTACCAATAATAATCCCATCCAAAATCGATTTTTTTTCATCTCGTTTACTTCCATTTTGTGAGAATATTCTCGCGGTCAAATATTACTGTGCCCAGGCGCAGCATCCCGAATGCCAATAACGCGCATATCACGATAGCGATGAGCATGAAATTGATATTGATTACCAGCTTGCCTGCAAGAACTGCAAACATGACCAGCATAAGTGGAATAATCACCATTCCAGAGAGCTGCTCAGCCACGCGGGGGTCACTGACCCGGGAAGAAATATAAATCGCGACGATAGTGGCAATGACCGAGAGGATCGGACCCAACACCAGGATCCCCAGCAGCCATATTGGGCTAAGAATATAGTTGATCACAGCGGTAGAAAGCCCAAGCAGCAAACTGCCAATCACAAAAATTCCAAAGGCGGCATAACTGATCAGCACCCCCGGTATCACGGCAGCAAGCCCTTTGCCAGCCAGCAATTCGACCGTCGTTATCGGAGTTGCCAACAGAGGTTCAAGGCTGCGGGTGGTTTTTTCCCCAACGATGCTGTAAGCTGCGATTGTGGTCGGAATCATCAGCGGCATCAGCATGAACAGGAGCATAAACTGATTTAACAGATAGATCTGTGTACATTCACCAGCAGTAAGCCCGGCACACACCTCGGTAAAACCAGCAGGCAACCCAGCACTCTCTGCCGGAAGATCGACAGGCAGTGAACTGGTGGTCATGTAGAGCATAACCAACGGCATGGCAACAAAAAGCATCGGCAGCAAGGTCATCGTCGAAATTACCCAGCGGTTTTTAAATACTTCGGACCATTCTTTGTCAATAATTGTGCGAACGTGTTTCATGCCTGCCCCCTGTCACCGGACCCGACCATTTCAAGGTAGATTTGCTCGAGGCTGTGCCTGATTACGCCAACAAACTGGACCTGCGCGCCGGCTGTGACCAGCGCCCTTATAATCACCGGGTTACTTTCCTCGGGATTTTTCAAGGAAACCACCAGCTTGTTATCCACCACCTCTACGTTTCCTGCCCCGGCGATGCCTGCTACCAGGTCGACCCAGGCGGGTTCCATCGTCTGGAGGTGAAAAACCACCCGGCGACCAAACATCTGGTCACGCAGGTTGGAAGGGCTGTCCAGGGTAAGCAGTTTTTGCTGGAAGATACCCACACGGTCACACAACCGTTCCGCTTCGTCAAGATTATGGGTGGTCATGAAGATTGTTCGACCTTCGGATTTCAGTTCTTCAATAAAATCGCGCACTGTTTTAGAGGCTTCCGGGTCAAGCCCGCTGGTTGGTTCATCGAGGAAGAGGATCTGTGGTTCGTGGATCAGGGCACGCGCAAGTGCCAGTTTCTGACGCATCCCTTTTGAGTAGCTGCCAACTGAATCCAGCCGACGTTCCCATAAACCCATCATGCTCAGGTACTTATTGACCGCTTTTTGGACATCGGGCACATCGTAAAGATTCGCGAAGATGGTCAGGTTTTTCTCGGCAGTCAGGCGTTCATACATGCCCGGAGCTTCGGTAAGGATGCCAACGTTACGGCGAATGTTAGTATCATCCCTCCCCAGTTCATAGCCGGCAACCTGCGCGGTGCCTTCAGTTGGGCGGATGAGACCGGTGAGAATCCGGACCGTGGTTGTTTTTCCAGCGCCGTTGGGTCCCAGAAATCCAAATACCTCCCCCTTCATGACTTCGAGGGTAAGGTCATCAACAGCACGTAATTCTTTTTCCTGTTTTTTTCCAATCAGGAACACTTTGGATATGTTTTTTGTCTTGATCATATAAATCCTTCCAAACAAGCATTGATTATACCGCCTGCAAACTGACAATTCACAGCTAATCGAAACTTGAAACCTGCGTAAAGTGGACTGGCTAATTAATTTTTTCGATTACCCAAAAATGCGACAAACCTAAACGCTGGAGAGGGGTCTTTTCGAGGAATTGAAGCACGCTTCGGAGTAGTTTGCCAAGGGTGGGATGTCGTTCGATGATATTATCGTAAGCCCCAAAAATGGTGCGTTGTTCAATAAATTTCACCGAAATTCCATCAAACAAGCGCGAAAGGTCTTTGCGAGTATAAACCCGCACATGTGGGGCGAGTTTGTCGCGCAGGGGTCGGGGAAGCCAATTGATCAGGGGAGTGTTCCCAAAATGATACTTACCCTTCCAGTAATGACCGTGGGTTTCAAACGGGTAGCCCCGATTAGGACAAAAAAGGGCGATGCGTCCGCCAGGTTTGAGCACGCGCACCATTTCACTGATGGCTTTATGATCATCCTGAACATGTTCGAGCACTTCGTGGCTTAAAACGAGGTCAAAACTGGATTCAGGCAGGGGAATTTGCTCCCCGGCAGCGCAGAAAACGTTGGGCGTATAGACCCGGCTATCCTGAACACGGGGGGGGTCAATATCAAATCCAACCGCAAAGCCGGATATCGGTACCAGTCGGGAAAGATACATGCCAACACCGCTGCCATCCACAAGCACAGAGCCTTGCAAACGATCGCCGGCTGCCTGTTTGAGGAATTTTAAGCGGCGTTCCTGACCGGCGCGCCAAACATGGGAAGGCTCACCGCGCTGCGCGGCTTTATCCAGATCTTCGGGAATTAGGTTTGGCATGGCAGTATTGTACCCATATTTTCGGTTTTCCATGGTTTTGATCGAAGCAGCTCAGCCCGATGCAGCTGTCAATCTTTCGGGAATCAAGTGAATCCCGTGAAATGGAGCGTCGAATCGTATCTACGATCCCCAATCAACACGGGGTTTGCTTTTTCCCCTTAGCCATTTTTCGGCTGCAATGGCAGCGATTGCGCCATCACCGGCTGCGATTACAGCTTGTTTGACATGGGTACAGATGACATCACCAATCGCATAAACCCCGGGAATGTTGGTTTGATTCTCCCGGTCAACCTGCAGGCAGCCTTCAGCAGAAACTACAAGCTGACCTTGTAAAAAGTCAGTGATCGGTTTACCACCCTGCAGATAAACAAAAGCGCCGTCGATTGGCAGGCTGTGTTCAGCTTGCGTGCTGCCTTTTTCCTGGTAACTGATCCCTTCCACCTTATTTTCTCCAAAGATTTCCTTAACCTGGCTTCCCAGATGCATGACCACATTGGGCAGGCTGCTTAAGGCAGCCAATTCAGCCTCGCTGACATTTATTTGGTTCGTCGGAGCGAAGAAATGGACGGCTTGCGCAAACCGAGCCAGGTAGGAGGCTTCTTCGACTGCCTCATCACTTTTCCCAACGACCGCGACAACTTTATCTTTGAAGAAAGCTGCGTCACAAACCGCGCAATAAGAAACCCCACGACCGAGGAGTTCAGATTCGCCTTTAATCAGGTTGCTGCGCCCCATGGAACCTGTCGCGATAATAATCGAACGGGCACTATAGACCTCATAATTCCCAAAGACCAGCCTGGTTTCGCCTGAAAGGTCTGTGCCGATAGCTCTGTCGTTGATGAACTCAGCACCAAAGTCTGCTGCCTGCTTGCGCATGGTTTGCAGCAATTCCATACCGCTGACCTCACCATCAAAGCCGGGAAAATTGGCAATCTTGCTGGTGGTTCCAAGCGCGCCTGTGGTCAGTCCTTTATCCACTATCGCCACCTTGAGTCCAGAGCGAGCGGCGTAGATGGCAGCCGTCGCGCCGGCAGGACCTCCGCCAATAATTAAAACGTCATAATTTTGTTTCAAAGCCTCTGTCATTCCTACCTCTTTTTCTTCCGTGGTGGTAGTATAACCAAACAGACAAACATGTTCAAATTGAACCTTATAGATCAGAAAAGTTCCAGGAAAACTCGATTTTTGAGAGTTTTTTAGAGAACTTGTTTGATATAAACAGTCTGTTTATCATGAATTGGTGAAGAGATGACCAAAAAGTTCTATCAAAAGAGCATATCCGAACGGCATGAAATCCTGGCACAACAAGCCGGGCTCAACGCAAAGCAATTGGAGGCTTACAGCTCCGAAGGAGGGCTGCGGATAGAGACCGCCAACGCCATGATCGAAAACGTGGTTGGGCTTTATAGTCTGCCGGTTGGTATCGGTCGAAATTTTCTGGTAAATGGGCGCGATGTTTTGATCCCGATGGTAACAGAAGAGCCCTCCGTGGTTGCCAGCGTGTCATACATGGCAAAGCTGGCTCGACCCAGTGGTGGCTTTACAGCCGGGATGACTTCGCAAGAGATGATCGGGCAGCTTCAAGTGCTCGATTTGCCCGACCCATTGTCTGCCGGTGAACAGATTTTGAAGCATAAAGCTGAGCTGCTCGAGGCTGCAGGCGATTTTCACCCAAGTTTGGCTAAGTATGGCGGTGGACCGCGTGATATCCAGGTCCGTTTGCTTGAAAGCGGGCAACTTGGCACTTTTTTGGTGGTGCACCTGATCGTTGATGTCCGCGATGCCATGGGAGCCAACCTGGTCAACTCAATGCTCGAGTTCCTGGCTCCACGCATCGAAAAAATAACAGGGGGGAGAGTTCATTTACGCATCCTCTCCAACCTGGCTGACCGGCGCCTGGCATGGGCAAAGGTGCGAATTGCAGCGGCAAACCTTGCCTTTGGCGAATACAGCGGAGAACAGGTGCGCGACGGCATTCTTGAAGCCTGGGCTTTTGCTGAAGCCGACCCTTACCGGGCTGCCACGAACAACAAGGGCGTTATGAATGGCATTGACGCTGTCGTCGTCGCCTGTGGAAACGATTGGCGGGCGGTCGAAGCGGGCGCGCATGCATACGCAGCCCGTAATGGTTTCTACCGCAGCCTGACACAATGGTACAAAGACGAAAATGGAGACCTGTCAGGCTTTATTGAGCTGCCAATGGCACTGGGAATCGTGGGTGGGGCGACCAGGGTTCATCCCACAGCGCAGACCAACCTGGCATTGATGGGCGTAAATTCAATTGAAGAATTGGGGGGCATCGTCGCAGCGGTGGGGTTGGCTCAGAACCTGGGAGCCTTGCGCGCCCTGGCGACAGAAGGCATCCAGCGCGGGCACATGAGTTTGCATGCCCGACAGATTGCCCTGGCAGCGGGGGCTGATCCAGAGGAAGCCGACCGGGTTGCTGCCCGGATGATTACGGAAAATAACATTAAAATGAGCCGCGCGCTGGAGATTTTGGAGCAGCGGGATGGAAAAGAAGTATGAAACAAGATCAGCAAGTTCCACAACCTGAAAAAGGGAAGTTATTACAACCAAAGATCAAAGTTGGCATCGTCGGTTATGGAGCTTACGTGCCGCGTTATCGTTTGCCCGCCAAAGAAATCGGCAGAATTTGGGGCAACCAGGGTGGTTACCCGGTTAAAGAAAAAGCAGTGGCAGGTTTGGACGAAGATGTGATCACCATGTCGATCGAGGCTGCCCGCAACGCGCTCAAGCGAGCGGACATTTCCGCTGATGAGCTGAGAGCGGTGTGGGTTGGTTCGGAATCGCACCCCTACGCGGTTAAACCCAGCGGAACGGTTGTTGCCGAAGCGATTGGTGCTCCGAACGACATCCAGGCAGGCGACTGGGAGTTTGCCTGCAAAGCCGGCACCGAAGCGATGGTTGCTGCGATGGGGATGGTCGGTTCAGGCATGGGCGATTATGCCCTGGTGGCTGGGATGGATACAGCACAGGGCAAGCCCGGCGACGCCCTGGAATACACTGCCGCAAGCGGTGGCGCCGCCTTTATCATCGGTCCGCTAAACTCCGCGCTGGCAAGCATAGAGGCGAGCTACAGCTACGTATCAGACACACCTGACTTCTGGCGGCGTGAATACCAGGTTTACCCCGAGCATGGTCAGCGTTTTACCGGTGAGCCGGCTTATTTTGAACACGTGGAAAGTGCTTCCCGGACGATTTTTGCTGAAACTGGTTTGAAAGCGCAAGATTTTGCCTATGCGGTTTTTCATCAACCGAATACGAAGTTCCCCCAGAGGATTGGTAAAACACTGGGGTTCACACCTGAGCAAATCGCCCCCGGGCTGCTGGCGCCGGTAATTGGGAATACGTATTCTGGGGCTGCCATGATTGGGCTAACCGCGATCCTGGATATTGCTGAAGAAGGTGATCTGATTCTGATGACCTCCTATGGGTCTGGGGCAGGCTCGGATTCGTTTATTATCAAGGCGCGAAAACCACTGGCACAGCGCAGGGCAAAGGCGCTTTCCACCCAGGATTATATAGCCAGACGTACCCAAATTGATTATGCCACTTACCTGCGTTACCGCGGTGAGATCCGGATGCGCTGATGAGAAGAACAAACAATGTGTATATCATCGGTGTAGGGCAGACCGAACTCGGAGAGTTGTGGCAGGTTTCCCTGCGCCAGCTGGCATCCAGAGCGCTGAAGGCTGCCCAGGAAGACGCAGGAGGCGTTGAACCGCAGGCAATCTTCGTTGGTAATATGCTGGCAGCCAATGCCTCCAGGCAAGCCAACCTGGCTGCTCTGGTCGCGGAATATGCCGGTTTGGCTGGGAAAGCGGAAGGTTTTACCATCGAAGCTGCTGAGGCATCCGGTGGGGCTGCGATCTACGTGGCAAACAACGCCATCCGCTCCGGTATGGTCGATGTAGCCGCGGTGGTTGGCGTTGAGAAGGTCACCGATGTGGTCGGCGCTGGGATCGAGAGCAGGCTGCTTTCTACCGGCATTGATTCCGATTATGAAGCCTCAGAAGGTTTGACCCTGACTGGTCAGACCTCATTGCTGCTGCAGCGTTACCTGTTTGAAAACCATTTGCCGAGAGAAGCGCTGGCTGATTTTCCGGTGATTGCCCATGCGAATGCGGTTAACAACCCCCGGGCGATGTTCAGACGGTCAATTGACATCAACGCCTATCGAAATGCGCCCATTGATACCGGCGGGTTTAATATGTACGATGTCGCTCCAAACGCGGATGGAGCGGCTGCGTTGATCCTGGTGCGGGGTGATCGGGTGCCAAAGAGCCTGGCGCATAAGCCGGTCAGATTGGCAAGTTCGTCCTATATTACCGACCGGCTTGCGCTGCATGACCGACAGGATATGCTCTTTTTTGAAGCAGCCGCCGTTTCCGTACAGCAGGCACTGCTCAAGGCAGGAATCAACCTCCCGGATGTTGATTTCTTTGAATATTCAGATAACACCACGCTCCATGCCGTGCTTTCGCTCGAGGCGGCTGGGTTTGCCCCCCGGGGGGAGGGCTGGAAACTTGCCACAAGCGGTGCCTTGACGCTGCAGGGCGAGCTGCCAGTGGCGACTATGGGCGGGCACAAGGCACGGGGATTCCCCCTGGGAGCTTCGGGTGTTTTCCAGGTGGTTGAAGCCTGTCAGCAACTTCGGGGTGAGGCTGGTCTCAACCAAATAGAGCACGCGCGCATCGGGATGACCCAATCCCTGGCAGCAACGGCATCGGCTGCGGCAACTCAAATTCTTACCCTGTAAGGTTGTGTTGGATCGATGCCCTGCGAGCGGTATTCCCCGCCTCGTCCCAGCATCATCAGACGCTCCCGCTGGTTGGGTGGGGGATCAAAGTAAATTTTCTATCAGAAAGTGTTCATAGGGAGGAAAAACATGTCACAATACGTTAAAATGGATGCAAAGCAGAAAAGAAACTTATGACACAAACAAAACACATAACAGATGACCTGGCTGCAATGCTGAATGTCTTTCCACATGAGATAGCAGCGGCAGTTACAGAGAAAAACCATTTTGACGACTTGCTGGAGGTGATCCTCGACCTGGGTCGCATACCAACTGCCCGGTTCGTGGATTATGAAGCGCCTTTGCTGGAACGACTGGTTGAAGAAGCAGACATCCATCACGTAATCAGCCGAATCAGCGATTTTGATGCGGACAATCGTGCCGGTATGGAGCGTACCCTGCACAGAATCTCCGCCATCCGCAACCGGCGGGGGGAAGTGGTCGGTCTGACCTGCCGGGTTGGGCGGGCAGTTTATGGCACCATTGGCATCATCGAAGACCTGATCGATTCTGGTGAAAGCATCCTGATCCTGGGAAGACCCGGCGTGGGTAAGACGACCATGCTCCGTGAGGCTGCCAGGATTTTGGCTGAAAAGAAGCGCGTGGTCATCGTGGATACCTCCAACGAAATCGGCGGTGATGGAGATGTTCCCCATCCCGCGGTTGGCAAAGCGCGGCGCATGCAGGTGCCAAAGCCATCCTTACAGCACGAGGTGATGATCGAGGCTGTTGAGAACCACGCCCCTGAAGTGATCGTTATTGATGAGATTGGGCGTGAACTCGAAGCCCTGGCAGCCCGCACGATCGCGGAGCGGGGCGTTCAACTGATCGGTACCGCTCATGGCAATGCCCTGGAAAACCTGCTGGTCAATCCGACCCTCTCCGACCTTGTGGGCGGGATTTCTTCGGTAACCTTATCTGATGACGAAGCCCGACGGCGCGGCACACAAAAGACAGTCCTGGAAAGAAAAGCCCCGCCAACTTTCACCATCCTGGTTGAAATCCAGGCGCGGGATCGCATAAATGTGCATCGGGATGTCGCGGCTGCTGTGGATTCAATCTTGCGCGGCTATCCCATGCTGCCTGAAGAACGCTATCGTGATGATGATGGACAGATGCACTTTTTGAAACAGACCCGACCCAACATGCCCACGGTGTCTCAGTCGATGAGGCGGGGTAATGGCATGGATAAGAGCCCTTTCCAGCGAGGTAATACTGCTGCAGGGAGCACACAGCGGAAGGAATATCAACCCACCCTGCCAGGACACGCCGAACGTTTTGAAGATTTTATTCCACAGGAAGGCGAACTCGACCTGAAAAGTACGGTTCAGGAAGGACAGCGGAAGATTTTTCCATTTGGAGTCGCCCGCAATCGCTTGTTGCAAGCGATCAAGAGCATGGGAGTCTCAGCTTACGTGGTCAAAAGCCTGGATGAAGCCGATATCCTGGTGACACAACGGCGCTATTACCGCGACCGACTGCAGCCAATTGTTGAAGCAGAAGAACGCGGAATCCCAATTTTCGTAATCAAGAGTAATTCCGTGGGTCAAATAGAACAGTTTTTAGCTGATTCATTCGCTCACAGGTATCCTCCGGCGCGGTTAACGCTTAGCGAAGAAGCCAGGCGCCAGACTGAGGAAGCGATCATGATAGTCAAAGCGGGAGAAAAATTTATCAATCTCGACCCGATGCCTGCCGCCATTCGCAGAGAGCAGCACGAACTGGCAAAAAAGGCACACCTTATCTCGCGTTCTTTCGGGAAAGACCCCAACCGTTATGTCAGAATTTACAGGGATTAGCAGTGTTCATCACTTTTGAGGGTCCTGAAGGTAGTGGAAAAAGCAGCCAGCTTCCGCTTTTGGCTGCTTATTTGGAAAACCGTGGTTACGAAACAGTCTCCACGCGGGAACCGGGGGGCACAAGAATCGGAAATCAGGTTCGTGAGATCCTGATGCGTATGGACAACACTGAATTGCATCCGCGTACAGAAATCCTGCTTTTCCAGGCAGCCCGTGCACAACTGGTTGAAGAAGTAATTTTGCCCAGCCTGGAGCAGGGCAAAGTGATTCTCTGTGATCGCTATGGCGATTCAACCCTGGCATACCAGGGGTATGGTCATGGGTTGGATTTGGAACGTTTAAAGATGATCCTTGATTTCGCGACCGGAGGTTTAAAGCCCGACCTGACCATCCTGTTGGATGTGGATGTGCCTGTAGGTTTGAAACGGAAAAAAGCAAAAGAGGAATGGAACCGGATGGATGCATTTGAGTTATCATTCCATGAGCGCGTTCGCAAAGGATATCATCAGCTCGCCCACCAGGACCCTGTACGCTGGAGGGTTGTCGACGCGTCACAACCCCAGCAAAAAGTGCAGGACGATATTCGCCAAATCGTCCTGGAAGCTTTAAGATAAAATAATCGGAAACAATGAGACAAAAAGTCATCATTGCTTGAAAGGAAATTTAATGAAAAAAGTCAGCAAGTATTTTTTGATTTTGATGGTTCTGATCATGGCAGCAAGCGCCTGCCAGGTGATTGAGACCACCCCCCCTCCTGTGGAACCAACCGAAACAGAAGTGCCGGTTGAGCCTGATCCAACTGAAGATGTTGTAATTGTGCCTACCGAGGATTTACCATTGGTAGACGAAGACGGGCGTATGATATGTACCATCGTCGAGCCGCTCTTCACCGAACTAACCGAAGAACAAAAACAGCAATTGGCAATTTTCCCTGCAGTTTCGGATGAAGACTTCTCCAAAGGACCGGAAGATGCTTTGATTACCATAATTGAGTATACCGACTTCTTCTGCCCCTACTGCCAAATGGCGTTTGCTGAGTTCGAGCTATTGATGGAGAAATATCCGGACGATGTTCGCCTGGTCTACCGTCACTTGCCGCTGGAATCGCTGCACCCCACTGCTCCTTTGGCAGCATATGCGGCGGAAGCAGCCGGCAGGCAGGGCAAATTCTGGGAATTGTACGAGGCGATTTTCAGCAATCAGACAGAGCTTTCTCCACTTCCCGCTGAAGAACTCACAGCATGGCTGATCGAAACAGCCGGGGAATTGGAAATGGATGTGCAGCAATTTACTGAAGATCTTGAGAATGAAGACCTGCGGGAAAAAATCAACGCCCACACATTAACAATGTTTGATAACAGCGTCAGTTCCACCCCAACCGTTTTGATCAACGGTCGTCCACTTGGAAACTGGACCTCAGCTTACCTGACGAATATCATTGAAGTAATGAAGGTTGAAAAGTCTCTGCCGACCGAATGCCCGGAATTTGTGATCGACCAGTCAAAAGATTACACCGCGACCATTGAAACAGAACATGGTGAAATGGTAATTGAGCTTTATGATGACGTAGCCCCATTGGCTGTGAACTCGTTCGTTTACCTCGTTCGCCAGGGTTTCTACGATGATGTTACCTTCCACCGCGTGTATCACGATTTTATGGCGCAAACTGGTGACCCAACCGGCACCGGTTGGTCTGGAGCGGGTTATCAATACCGTGAAGAAATCAGCCCGGATTATACCTTCGACGAAGCATACATGCTCGGTGTTGCAAAAAGTAGCGCTCCCGCCTCCAGTGGCAGCCAGTTTTTCATCACTTATGTACCCTATCCGACCCTCAACGGTGGTTATACAGTATTTGGGAAACTGATTGATGGGTTTGATGTGTTCGAAATGATTACTGAAAGAGATGCCGATAATAACCCGGACGCGCCGGCTGGTGATGCCATCATCAGCATCCGCATTGACGAAAAATAGTGATCAATAATTTTATTGAGCCTGGAATTTCAACCCGGACCAGCCCAAAATGGTTGCATACCCTGAACCTGGTCTGGAACGGGTTGACTTTCATGGCATTTGCCTCCCTGGCATTGTTAACGCTGAGAGCCCTGCCGGAAAGCGGGCTCAATCCCTACCTTGGTCAGGTTTCCAACCGGGGGCTTTTTCTTTGTGTATACATTTCCGGTTTTTTCGCGTTGATGGCTTTGATAGCCTTTATCGATAGCTTGCGCAGGATAACCGGAAAGAAAAAAACCAACCGTCCGGGCTCGTGGCGCTGGCTCAAATATTCAATTGTCTTATTTCCGATTGCGCTTTATCTGACCTGGGCATGGGAGGCTTCTGTCATCCTGCCGCACTGGATTTTCGCGATCCTGGTTTTTTTGAGCATTTTAATTCCCGTTGTCTGGATTTCCCGGATGGCAAGCGGCAATATGTGGGGGATGCACCCGGGGCGGGACGCTTCGATGTTCAGTTTTTCCGCGAGCGTATCCGTTCCCTTCATGGTCGTAATCCAGGGTCTGGTGGCAGTTGTGCTTTTCGAGCTCTGGATTATTACTGATTACAGCGCATTTATGGCAGCTGTGAATTCGCTCAACCCCGAACAGATGTTTCAGTCTCCAATGCTCATTTTTCTCCTGTTTTGCTTCCTGGTTGTCATCGTCCCAATCATTGAAGAGCTGTTCAAAACACTGGCAGTGTGGCTTCTGCTGGGCATGGATATCACGCCCAAAGGGGGTTATCAGGCAGGTTTGATGAGCGGAGCTGCCTTCGCGCTAATGGAAGGCGCGCTCTATGCGCTCCAATCCGCCTCGGTGGTTGGAAACGCCTGGGTATTCTTTATTCTTGGACGGCTGGGCGGCACTCTGATTCATATCTCCAGCGGGGCTCTGATCGGCTGGGCATTGGCAACTGCCTGGCGTGAAAAAGAACCCTTGAAGGCTGTTCTGGCTTATTTAATCGCGATGGTCGTACACGCATTGTGGAATCTGATCGTGTTTTCAACGCAAATCGCTCCCATTTTTTTGGGTACGGATACAAAAGATGAGCTCGCGATCGTGATGATGGGGATTGTGTTTTTGTCAGTCGCTGTTGGATTCGTACTCTTTGCGAGGCACGTAGTACATAACCGAGGGGAGGCAGTGGCGCATGTCTAAACACCCCTATGTCTCCCGTGAGCGTGTGATGCGGCTTCTGCGCAGGCTGGTTAACTGCCTTGTCAACCTTGAAGTAGAAGGCGGCAAGCATATACCCGATACAGGCGGTTACGTTTTGGCGACCAGTCATATCAGCCGCCTGGATACCCCCTTTCTGATGTTGTCAACCAGCAGAAAAGATGTGGTTGGGATGGTCGCGCGGGATTATGAAAAGGCGCCTTTTTTTGGCTGGTTTTTGAATAAACTCGGTGTTATCTGGATAAGCAGAACAGGCTACGACTTCCAGGCTTTCAGAGAGGCTTCATCCTACCTGAAAAGCGGAGGCGTGGTCGGTTTGGCTCCCGAGGGCACGCGCTCTGCGGATGGGAAACTGCTTGAAGGAAAACCAGGCGCAGCCTTGCTGGCGATGAAGAATAAGGTAAAAGTGATTCCTGCGGCAGTGCTTGGCTCTGCTGACATGATGAAACATTTTATGAAATTTACCAGGATGCAGGTCAAGGTGATATTTGGTCAGCCTTTTGAATTGCCTCACCTCGATGAAGCTGGCAGTGAAAAAGACATTCTGGAGCAAGCGACAACCGAAATCATGGTACGCATTGCCATGCTTTTGCCTGAAGAACGTAGAGGGATGTATGCAGACCATCCCAGATTAAGAGTATTATTGGAGTCACAAGGGTTATCAGAATAATGAGCAACAATGGAGTAGATAATGATCCCAATCCGTGATGAACTAAAGACTCACCGAACCCCATTTGTCAATTATGCGTTAATCACGATCAATGTCCTCGTCTTTCTCTGGATGTTTCTCAACCAGGGCAGACTTGATGAAATTATTTACGAATATGCCCTGATCCCTGCCAGAATACAAATCGCCGACTTTTTCACCAGCATGTTCATGCACGGCGGATGGATGCACCTGATCGGCAACATGCTTTACTTGTGGATCTTTGGTGACAACATCGAAGACCGCCTGGGGCATATCGGCTATCTAATTTTCTACCTTGCAGGTGGTATTGCCGCAGCCTTGTTACAGATAGCGATCGCTCCAAACTCCCAAATACCAATGGTCGGAGCCAGCGGCGCGATTGCCGCAGTGCTGGGAGCTTATATGGTGATGTATCCCAACAGCCGGGTTTACACTTTTGTGCCCTTTGGGTTTTTTGCCCGTCTGCGTCTGATGCCGGCAATTTTCGTTTTGGGGTTGTGGTTTGTCCTCCAGTTGTTTAGTGGTGTAGGCTCTTTAGCCTACCTTGACCAGGGCGGAACGGCATATTTTGCTCACATTGGCGGTTTTATCTTTGGTTTGATTGTTGGTTGGATATTTAAGAAACGTGGGCGCGAACCTCAGCCTGCTCCACCCAAGTGGAATTGACCTTTTTACTTGGGATTTTTTTTTGAATATGGTCCAGGGGACGGCTGCCACGCCGTCCCGCGAATGATGGCTTCGCCGGAACGGGACAAGCCGCGTTCCCTACAACAACATCACTCCGCCGGAACGGGACAAGCCGCGTTCCCTACAGCAACATCACTCCGCCGGAACGGGACAGGCAATTCGTAAATTTAATTCATAAGGATCTTACCCTTCCAATCGACAAGATCCTTCGTAAAAGAGGCTCAGGATGACAAAACCCAGTTCCTGTTTCCTATTCCCTGCTCCCTATTCCCTGCATTATGCGTTTTAGATCGATACACATCCATATTGAGAATACCTGCAACTGGTACAAAGCAGACTTGCCAATATGTAAAACATAGTATAATACCCGGACAGCGTTTGGGAAGTCACGACTTTCGAGGCGCGTTTTGTGTTTATCCCTGTGGGGAAGAAAGTTGATTAATAGGAAAGAATAATGCCAAGTTCATATTTAACACGCGAGGGTTACGAGAAATCCGAACAGGAACTGGAATATCTGCGCACCAAAAAGCGTAAGGAAGTTGCCGAAAGGCTCCAGGATGCCATGGAAGATGGTGAGCTGATCGAAAACGCCGAATACGAAGCCGCGAAAAACGAACAGTCTTTCACCGAGGGACGTATCAAAGAACTGGAAATTCTGCTGGCAAACGCTCACATCATCGGTGAAGAAGAAAACACCCAGGGCATCGTCAAGGTTGGTTCTACTGTGACGATAAAAGAAGAAGGCGCTGACCCCGAAACTTATATGATTGTCGGTCCCGCCGAAGCTGACCCCCTGGACAGCAGAATCTCGAACGAATCGCCAATCGGTCGGTCGTTGATTAATCATAAAGTCGGTGATACGGTTAAGGTGGAAACACCCGACGGGGCTTATAACGTCGAGATCCTCGCGATTGACTAAACGAGACTTTCGAAATGCCCCACCAAAAAATCGGTGGGGCGTTTTTTGTAAAAGGACACTATTATGCTAAGAGATGAATTTTCCGAACTTGAAATGCAGAGACTGAATAAGCTGGAGCAGATGCGTGCTAATGGAATGGAACCGTTCCCGACCCGGTCCTACAAAAACTGCAGCAACGCAGAAGCTATTGCTGCTTTTGAAAAGGCAGAGGCTGGCTCGTTTGAAGAACCTGTGGAAGTGGTGCTGGCGGGGCGGTTGCGGGCAATCCGTAATATGGGCAAACTCAGTTTCGCGCACATCGAAGACCGAACCGGGAAAGTTCAGCTGCTGCTGCGTGTCAACGAAATTGGCGAAGAAAAGTTGGAAGAATTTGTCCGCTATTATGACCTGGGCGATTTTATCGAAGTCCAGGGCGAGATGTTCCGCACGCGCAGGGGTGAAGTAACCCTGCAGGTGCAGGATTTCAGGATGTTAGCCAAAGCGCTGCTTCAATTGCCGGCTGATAAAGACGAAACCGTTGACGGCGAAATAATTCGGCATGCCCAGCTGACCGACCCCGAAACGCGCTATCGCCAGAGGTACGTTGACCTGGCGGTCAACCCCGATGTGCGCGAGATCTTCAAAATTCGCGCTCAGACTATTAAAGCCCTGAGAGAATTTTTGGATGAGAGAGGGTTTTTGGAAGTCGAAACACCAATTTTGCAGCCGATTTATGGCGGAGCTGCTGCGAAACCGTTTACCACCTATCACAATCAATTGCACCAACAGCTCTATCTGCGCATAAGTTTTGAACTTTACCTGAAACGCCTGCTGGTGGGTGGTTTTGACCGGGTCTATGAGATCGGGCGTGACTTTAGGAACGAAGGCGTATCTTTCAAGCATAATCCCGAATTTACCCAGCTCGAATTTTATATGGCTTACGCTGATTACATGAAAATAATGGAAATTACCGAGCAAATGGTCGCACAGGTTGCCCAAAAAGTGTTGGGTACGATGAAAATCCAATACAACGGACAGGAAATTGACCTGACCCCACCCTGGAATCGAATGCAAATCCGTCAGGGGTTGATTGACCATGCCGGGATTGATATCCAGGGATACCCTGATGCCGAATCGCTGGAAGCTGTGATGAAAGAGAAGAATATCAGTTTCAAACCGGGAATCTCGAGGGGTAAATTGATCAATACCCTTATGGACACCTTCCTGGAGCCGATCCTGATTCAGCCGACGTTTTTGTATGACTATCCGCGTGATATTTCCCCCCTGGCAAAGGCAAAACCTGAAGACCCCACAACCGTGGAACGCTTCGAAGGCTATATTGGCGGGATGGAATTGTGTAATGCCTTCACCGAGCTGAATGACCCGCTCGACCAGGAACAGCGTTTTTTGGAGATGGGGCATACCTACAGCGAAGATGAAGAAGAACGCAATCCAATGGACGAGGACTATTTGCGCGCGATGGCGTATGGCATGCCGCCCAATGGCGGGCTGGGGCTTGGGGTTGATCGTTTTGTGATGCTGCTAACCGGGCAGCATACTTTGCGCGAAGTAATCTTATTCCCGCATTTAAGGGATGCTGATCAAGATGTCAGGAAGCCTTGATCAGTGATATCGTATGGAACACGGTCATGGGAGTGTATCACCCCGTTTCGTTCCGATATTTTTGTTATGAATTTTGCGGAAGGAGCAAGCCCCTTCCGTACTGATAGTCGATAATGCAATTTTTTCCCTAGGGAACGCGGCTTGTCCCGTTCCGGCGAAGCTATCTTTTCGCAGGCAACACGGTCATGAAAACGTTCGGTTTTGCGGTATGTTGAACGTGCATTTTGCGGAAGAAGCAAGCCCCTTCCGTTCTATTTCTCAGTCCTATATATTAGCCGCCGAACCAGTAATCCCAGTAACAATTTAATTTGTTTTGAAGAAACTTTCAGGGCACTAATATCAGAAACTCAGGTCCTATACTTCCGTTTCCTGATTAAGCCGTCTCTGTTGACTCTCTAACAGAATTTCAAACAATTCCTCCTGAATATCAAGATCTACTTTGCCCTCGAGCATACCCAATCTGTAACCATAATTTTACCATTTTAGCTCACTTAACGTTGAAGCCTCATATTCTTCACCCTCTAGTGCATCCGCCCATCCTACTCTAAACCTAACCAGGCGAGCTTTGATCTCAACTTCATTAGGATTAGGAGTACGGCCATCTATCTCGTAAGTCAGACCCAATAAGTATTCAGGCAATTGTTTCATTTCTCTCTCCTCCAATCCAGAATTTTTACCTTTTCATTTGCTTGCAAAGCTTACTACAGATTGATCATAAGGGTACTGGAAATTGGTGAACATAGTACCAAAGAAATAAAAACAACCCAATGGATTAGAATATGGATAACTTAATAAAATGGCGCAAGACTTGCAACAAACAGCTTATGGAAGAAACGCTTCTGATCGAAAAAGCAATGCGGGGAGACCTGGATGCATTTAATCAACTTGTCCTGACCTACCAGGAGATGGCTTTTAATCTCGCATACCGCATCATGGCAGACGATGCCGCGGCAGCAGATGCCACCCAGGATGCCGTTATCTCGATGTATCGCAAGCTGGATACATATCGCGGAGGGTCGTTCAAAGCCTGGTTTTTACGCATCGTCACCAACGCTTGCTATGATGAGCTGCGCAAACAAAAACGCAGACCGACCATCCCGTTAGAACCATTAACCGATGAAGATGAACCCATTGAATCACCAGCATGGATCGCCGATAAAAGCCCAACGCTTGAAGAAAACCTGATCAACACCCAGCTTGAAGAAGCCATTCAACATTGCCTGAATAACCTGGATGCAAAATTCAGGACGGTCATCGTGATGGTGGACATCTCCGGTCAGGATTATGAAACTGTGGCTGAGGTGATCAAAAGCCCGGTTGGCACGGTAAAGAGCCGACTCTTCAGGGCACGCTTAAAAATGCAGGAATGCTTGCGCGGTTTCGGGGAACTTATTCCTGATAGGTTTCGTCTAAATTCTGAGGATGATGATGTTTAGACAGCAAAATGTAACCGCGAGAGATCTTGACCTGCTCTGCGCTTCTCTTGATAATGACCTGACCGCAGAGGAACAAGTCGAATTCAAAAAGCGCCTGGCAGAATCTCCGCAATTAAATACACTATTGGCAGAGCAAAAGCAGCTAAAACGAGCTTTGGCTGATTTACCCTTGCGGCATTCTCCCCAAAATTTCACATTAACTCGAGCCGAAGCGGAAAAGGCGAAACGAGGAAAGTTTTTGCAGCCAGTTTTCGGCTGGGCAAGTACAATTTCAGCCCTGCTGGTAGCGGTGATCTTCGGCAGCCAGTTTATCTTCCAAAATGTATCCCTCACAGCGCCTGCGGCGCCTGAGGGAGCCAGCCAGCTGGAAGATGCCCCCATGCTTGCGATGGAAAATAACGAAGCCAGCATCAAAACGATGGCATCCGAACCGGTTTTTTTGTTAACTTGGGATTATGGTTTTTATGGGCGTGGTGGCGCCGGCGGAATTGGTAGTGGAGAAAGCATCTCAGATTCTGGCGGCGTGAGAATCGACATTTATGTCAACCCCAACGATTTTTACATCGAAGAAGCCGCGGTTGAAAGCGCCGCAACTGGAGAGGCTGTCGAAGATGACCCTTTGGAGCTTCTGATGGAAGCCCCCCAGGTGGAATCAGACTCCGAAATCGAAGCCACACCAAAAGTGCCTGTTAGTCCAACTCCACTCACCCGGGGTCAGCAAACCCCCAAAATTTATGGGGTTGATCCGGAAAAATTAGGCACAATTTTGGAGGTAAAACCCGATTCCAGCCCGCCTGAACCGCAAGGGCAGGTTAGAGAGACCGCTCAGCCGGTTGACGAAGCCGAGACTGATCGTGCTGTTCTAACCAGGATCGGCATCGGTCTTTTGGCTGCTTCGGTGGTATTTGGCTTGATTTGGTGGTATTTGAAATTCAAACTTTAAGCCTTTGTTTTGATTACTAAAACGATAAATAAAAAAACAACCTCTTATGACCAGAGGTTGTTTTTTTCTTCCCGAGAAGCGCTAAACTCTTATCGATTGATCAACGCGAGTGCAAAATCATCAGCCTTAATAAGTTTGATTTCCGAGCTCAAAGGTCGTTTAATCGGCAAACGCGGGCTGGGGATTAATGATTTGCCGCAAGTGTAATCTCCCTTGAAATCACCGGGGTTGGAGAGATAAATTTTTTCATTGTTCACCACAACATAAGCGTCTTCTATGTCGTAATAGCCGGATTCGAGAACATCAACAAAATAGTAGGTATCGCCCGGTAGAGCGCTCTTTGCAGGTGGGATCTTGCCATATTTGTAAACAAGTTCGGAAACTTTATCACCGCTTGAGACATTCCTAAGCACGAAGGTGACATCCACTTGGTATCCAGTGCACTTCAATCCTGAAAGAGTCAATACTGGCTCTTTATTGGCGTACGCTGCTTCTCCCATTACCTGACCTAAAGACGCAAGCAGCAGGACAGCAATCAAAATAGTCGTTAGTGTTTTCATTGTGCAACCTTTCTTGTAACCTTCAGAAAACTAAATTAGAGGAATTCAAGTGTACTACCCCAATGATGTGAACTTCTATCGGATGTATAACGTATGTAGATACATTTGTCTGCTTCCAAAACCAATCAACGTCACCTTAAAAGTAAACAACCTCTGAGCATTAGAGGTTGTTTTTGTTATCACCAAATTATGCTTACTTGCGCTTTTTGATAGGTACTTTTGCTTTTCGCAAGGTCATGTTCAGGGCTATGCCCAACCCCAGGGTAACCATTCCCGCAATAGCAACGGCTGGACCTAAGAAGTTACCACCGCTGCCTGTATTAGGCACTGAGAAAGTGGCAGTTGAGATAGGTACAGTGGGCGTAGCTTCAGGAAGATCTGTAGGGGTAACCTCAGGAGGGTCTGTAGGCGTAATTTCAGGAGGGTCTGTAGGGGTAGCCTCAGGGGGGTCTGTAGGTGTAACCTCAGGGGGGTCTGTAGGGGTAACCTCAGGAGGATCTGTAGGCGTACTGGTAGGAGTAGCACCTGGGTCTATAGGTGTAATTTGAGGCGGATTAGTCGGTGTATTGGTTGGTGTATTCGTCGGCGTGTTGGTCGGTGGGTCAGTAGGCGTATAGGTTGGTGTATTCGTCGGCGTGTTGGTCGGTGGGTCAGTAGGCGTATTGGTTGGTGTATTCGTCGCCGTGTTCGTCGGCGTGTTGGTCGGCGTGTTGGTTGGTGTGTTGGTTGGTGTGTTGGTCGGCGTGTTCGTCGGCGTATTTGTTGGTGTATTAGTCGGCGTGTTGGTCGGCGTGTTGGTCGGCGTGTTCGTCGGCGTGTTGGTCGGTGTATAGGTCGGGGTAAAGGTCGGTGTGTAGGTTGGCGTATAGGTAGGTGTAAAGGTTGGGGTATAGGTCGGGGTAAAAGTTGGTGTAAACGTCGCCGTGTTAGTTGGTGTTTTAGTCGGTGTTTTAGTTGGTGTTTTGGTTGGAGTTTTTGTCCGTGTTTTCGTCGGTGTATAAGTTGGGGTATAGGTTGGTGTAAAGGTCGGTGTAAAAGTCGCTGTTTTAGTAGGTGTTTTGGTCGGTGTCTTAGTTGGTGTTTTAGTCCGTGTTTTGGTTGGTGTTTTGGTTGGTGTTTTTGTGGGTGTGTTTGTTGGCTGTTGGCAATAATTGCCGGCGTATGCACCAGGGTTGTGCAGATAAACGGTTCTATTGTTAACCCTTACAGAAGCACTGGTGATGTTGTAATAGCCAGGAGCTTTGTTGTCAGTAAAATGGACAGCGTTCCCTGTACGGTTACCAGGTGAAATCGTTCCATACGTATAAGTGAGATTAGAGATTGTATCCGTTGATTTGGTATTCAATAACACAAAGTGGATTTGAACAGTATTCCCGATACATTTTATGTGTGAGAGGTTGAGCTGATATTGTTGACCTGCGTTTACAGGCTGGTCTACTTGGCTAAAGGTGGCAACCAAAAGAACCGCAATCAGAAGAGTCATCATCGTTTTCATATCGCTGCCTTTCTAATAACTTAACGAAATCATAAGCACCTGCGATTCTACCGCCTTGAATATCAGACTTAATAAGAAATGTACAAGGTGTGTACATGCCCCCTCGTTAATATTTGGAAACTCGGTTTTGGAATTATTTTTCAGAAAAAGATCCGAGCGGGGTGATCTTTCCGATCACCACGAAGCGCTGCCCTTGCCAGTCGTTGGTACAGGTGTAAAGCGTCACAAGTTTATCGCTGGGGGTAAGTTCGATTTCACTGTTGATTACAGAATTAGTTTTTATCTTCTGAAGCAAGCTGCGAAATTCCAAATCAGACTGGAATTCGATATCAAGATAGGTGATGTCAGTTTCGGATACAACAATCCCCGCGGCAATATCAACGCGATAAACCTGGTCTGGTGTATAAAGATAATAATAAGGGTGATTTTCAAAGAAATGCTGGTCTTTATACCAAACCAGATTGCTGAACATGAGCCCATTATCAAAATTGTGACCATAAATAATGGTATTCCGATCGCTGAAATCGGTGTTGTTCCGAAAATCGAAGAAAATTGAACCCATCGCCTTCGCTGAAAGATCAACATCGCGGGTCAAATAGTATTCGTTATCAGGCGATGCAAGCACGGGATGGTTTACTTTAATTGAATCGTTCTGAATCCATGCCTGGACATGGGGGTTTATGCTCTGCCAGGCATTGAATTCGAAATCAACGAGAGCGAGTGCCTGCTCAAGCTCCTCCGCGTGTGGATTCGGTGTGGGAGAGGGCGTCTTTGTGGGGGTAGGGATGCGCAGTTTGGCAGTGTGGAATGCTGGTTGGTTGGTGGGGTTCAGGCTCGGGGTCGGGCTTGGCTGGATGGTGGGTGTTAGATAAAAATTGGCAATTTGCGTGCTCAGTTGGTTTGCCTGCTGGGTTGCCTCCAGCATTGGGCGCCTCTCTTCGAAGTGACGCCGCGCGCCAATAGCAGCCGTCAAAACGGCAAAGAGCACAAAAAGCAGGCTCAAAACTACAACCAGGCGTCTTTGTTTCTGTTCCATTTAACAGAATAGTAGCTTTTTTAATATACTGATGTCAAGCCGGAATGAAAAAGAGTTTATACAAAAAGGAGCAGGCATAAGGTCTGCTCCTTATCAATGATCAGGCTTGATGAAGATGTCAGGCTTTGTTCTAAAAACCAACAGCTTCGCGCAGGGCTGCGGCTTTATCAGTTTTCTCCCAGGTCAGGTCAAGGTCGTCACGACCGAAGTGTCCATAGCTGGCAAGTTGACGATAAATTGGGCGCAGCAGGTCGAGGTCGCGAATAATGGCACGCGGGCGCAGGTCGAAGACCCGGCTGATCGCTTCAGCTATTTTTTCGTCATCCACAGTTCCGGTACCAAAGGTCTCCACGTTGATGCTCAGCGGCTCGGAAACACCGATCGCGTAAGAGAACTGAACTTCGCAGCGTGAAGCCAGACCAGCTGCGACCACGTTTTTAGCAACCCAGCGGGCAGCGTAGGTAGCCGAACGGTCGACTTTTGTGGGATCTTTGCCGCTGAAAGCGCCGCCGCCATGGCGACCCATACCCCCATAGGTGTCAACGATAATCTTGCGCCCGGTCAGACCGGCATCGCCCATCGGTCCGCCAATAACAAAGCGACCGGTGGGATTTACATAAATTTTGGTCTTTTCGTCGATCAGTTCTGCCGGGATGGTCGGATTGATCACATGGGTAATGATGTCGTCTCGAATTCGCTCATTGCTCAAAAAATCATTTTCGAATTTGTCTGCGTGCTGACTGGAGATTACTATTGTGTGAATACGGACAGGTTTGCCGAAGTGATACTCCACGGTGACCTGACTTTTGCCGTCTGGATACATCCAGGCAAGGGTGCCATTTTTGCGCACTTCAGCCATCCGTCGGGTTAGTTTGTGTGCATAGAAAATGGGCATGGGCATGAGAGTTTCGGTCTCATCGCAGGCATAACCAAACATCAAACCCTGGTCGCCCGCACCTCCGGCAGCGATATATTCGTCCGACGTGGTGTCAATTTCAGCCTGACCGTTCCGGTCAACACCCTGGGCGATATCGGGCGATTGGTTTGCGAGAGCCACCAAAACGCCGCAAGTGCTCCCGTCGAAACCTTTTTTACCGCGGTCGTAACCGATTTCATTGACGACTTTGCGCACCAGGGCATCGATGTCGACATAGGTTTTGGTGGTAACTTCGCCATAAGTAAGCACGAAACCAGTTTTGATTGAGGTTTCGCAAGCAACGCGGCTGGTTTTGTCATCTTTTATCATGGCATCCAGGATTGCGTCGCTAATCTGGTCACATATCTTATCGGGGTGACCTTCGGTTACCGATTCAGAAGTAAACAGATATTTAGGTGATTTCATAAAAGTTGTCATTTATACCTCCTCAGGTTATAAAAAATGCCCCTGCAAGTGAGGGGCATTCTGCTTGGCATGCTTAAGCCTCTCATCTTCCAGATCTTTCTGCCGGAGTTGGCACCATACCTTCAGGTTGGTTGCCGAGGTTTCATAGGGCCGGTCCCTCCACCTCTCTGGATAAGAGCGCCGCAAGGGCTGTAGTTAGCACCTCTTATACCACAGTAAGCAGAGACATGCAAGCGTATTTCATGTAAAATATTGGCAGTGTCAGTGGCAAACCGTAAAGATATAAATGCTTGCTCGGAAGAAAAATCGGGTATGCTTAAGAAAAACATGTTAACGAGGAGGACGCAATGATAAACGAATTGATTAGAGACACCAAAGGACGTATGCAGAACACACTGGACGTGCTCACTGAAGACTTGCTCGGCATCCGCACTGGAAGAGCCTCACCAGCATTGATCGAGAAACTGCAGGTGCAATATTACGGGTCAGAACTCAGCCTGATCCAGGTTGCTACCATTAGTGTGCCTGAATCTCGCCAATTATTGGTGAGACCATTCGACAACTCATCCCTAAAAGCAATTGAGAAAGCGATTCTCGCGTCTGATCTGGGGCTGACTCCGCAGAATGATGGCAAGGTCATCAGGCTGAACCTGCCTCCCCTGACCGAAGAACGCAGACGGGATCTGGTCAAGATGGTCAATAATCGCCTTGAAGACGCGAGAGTGTCAATCCGAAACGTTCGCAGGGATTCGTTAAAAGAGCTGCGCGATTTCGAAAAAGAAAAATTGATCTCTGAAGACGAGCTCCATATCGGCGAAAATCAACTGCAGGAATTGACCGATGAAATGGTGGAACAAGTGGCAGTGATCGGGAAACGTAAAGAAGAAGAAATAATGGAGTTTTAATGGTATCTGAAAAGACTGAGGGAAACATCCCGCAGCACGTAGCCATCATTATGGACGGCAACGGGCGCTGGGCGAGAGAAAGAGGGCTGCCGCGCCTGGCAGGGCACCGCGCGGGGACGAAAAACCTGCGCCGGGTGATCCGTGCGGCAGCTGATGCCGGGATTAAGCACCTCACTTTTTATGCGTTTTCAACCGAAAACTGGAACCGACCGGACGAAGAAGTGAAGGGGCTGCTGAACCTCCTGGCAGAATTCATCGAAACAGAACTTCAGGAGCTTCACCTTGAAGGAGCAAGGTTGCTGCATATCGGTCACCTGGAAGGATTGGGACCCTCACTGCGCAAAAAGGTCGAAGACGCGATTGAACTGACAAAGAATAACACCCGTATTGATGTTATTCTCGCGTTTAACTATGGCGGTCGCGACGAGATCATCTGCGCAGTGAAAAAACTGATCGCAGAAGGGACTCCTGTTGAGGAAATCGATGTTGAGCGGCTCAGCGCCGCGATGTTCACTGCTGGCATACCGGACCCCGACGTGGTCATTCGCACATCCGGTGAGAAGCGCACCAGCAACTTCCTCACCTGGCAAACAGTCTATAGCGAATGGTTCTTCCCGGAAGTCTATTGGCCCAATTTTGATGAAGATGACCTTCACCAGGTGCTGCAGGAATATGCAAAACGCGACCGGCGCTTTGGCGGCTTGAGCAAAAAGTGATGCTGAAACAGCGGGTGCTCTCGGCGTTGGTTTTTGTGCCCCTGTCATTGATCCTCGCTTATTTCGGTGGCGCTGCCTTTAATCTCTTTTGGATCGGGGTGTTGGCGTTTGCCGGCTTTGAATTTGTGCGCATGCTGCGCAAGGCTGGATTTCAGCTCTCTTATCCCTTGTTGGTCGCTGCGATCGTGCTTATTACTATGCAGCGCTGGCTTTACGGTTTCGCAGTGGAACCCGTCGTGCTTCCGGGCGTATTGCTGGTTTTTGGAGCGTACGCGATCTGGCAATATGAACAAGGCAAAGCAAAAGCGCTGCTTAATCTGACGCTGCATGTATTTGCTGTTTTTTACATCGGTGTTTTGGGCGCCTATGCCATCAGCCTGAACGAGGGCTGGCTGCGAGGGAACTGGTGGCTGCTGCTGAGCATTGGCTTAATCTGGCTGGTGGATGCAGGGGCATACCTGGTTGGCACACGTTTTGGGAAAACAGCGATTTTATCGCATCTCAGCCCTAAAAAGACCCTGGAAGGTTTTTTGGGAGGATTATTTACTGGTGTGCTCTCAGGATTGCTGTTGGGATGGTTTTTGCGGGATAAACTGCCGGAAATTACTCCCTGGATGGGGACAGTATTGGGGGCGATCATGGGACTGCTCGCGTTTTTTGGAGATGCCCTGATGAGCCTGATCAAACGCACCGCAGAGATAAAAGATACAGGCAAACTTCTGCCGGGACACGGGGGTATATTGGACCGGCTCGATTCAATGCTCTGGGCATTGGTAGTAGGCTATTATTTTTCCAGATTCTTTGTCCTATAAATATTTTCCAACAATGACCCTGGTTGTTTAATTACTTTCTTTGGCTTCACTGGTCGATACCAAATGAAAACCCGTGTGTCACAGCTACTTTATATAAGCCGGGACATGTGTAAATAACTCTTTGGTTAAGAAAAGGTGTCAGTCCTCATTTAAACAGATTATTTTATTTGCATTTGACATACGTAGCGGGGGGGGTATACTGTTATTAAGGATGTTTTTCATTGTTGAACAGGAGGTATAACATGAACCATAAATATCCAGTCTTTCGTATAACAAATCAAATTAGAAGTGTAGTGTCAGTTTTGTTCATATTCCTGATTTTGGCGGTAAGTTTTCAAACACAACCGGCATAGGCAATGGATCATTCCCGAATGTTGTTGAGTTGCACAGGCAGCGGATGTGATGGTTATCCGCCGGGATATTGGGGCTGCGATGTAAATCCAACAACTGTTAGTTCAAGATATATTCTTTTGCCGGATAATGTTGGGATAACTGAATTAAGATATCAGACGAATTGTAAAGCTTTCTGGTCACGAACGAGGTTGACTGCCAGCAGTTATTACATCGGTGCTACTTTAGATCGGAATGAGACAATGTATCAAGATTATTCAATCTCGAGTCCTGTGCCTTTGAGCGCTGGACTATTAGTTTACACATTGATGGGCAGTTCTTACTATTCCAGCCGCACATGCGGAACGGCAAATCCGACCAGTCCGGTTCCAGCCCCAGTCTACACAAATTGTGGAATTTTTATGACGAAGAGCAATTGAGGATGAAATGAAAATAACAAAAAAACGAATGGTTACAATTCTATTGTCTGCGATTGTAATCGTTGGAATGGCGTATCTTTTAAGCTTATTTATGGGCAGCACTAAAGCGGAAGTTTCAGAAATACAACCGCTTGCTGACATGGCAAACGTTAACCCGAAAGGCGAAGAGCCGAAGCACGAGCCTCAGATAGTACTATTCAACGATAAGATTGCTGAATATGATAACTTAACAATGCAAGTCTTAAAGATGAGCCTTTCGGGGGATGATGCGATAATAGATGTTTTTTGGGAGTTGAAAGATCCAAGAGATTGGAAAATTAATGATGCAGTTCTTGAAATTGACTCCCAAAGTTATTCGTATGCAGGTTTTGACCTGGTTGAAGGCTTGTTCCATTATTCTGATGGAACCGCCTGTAAGATAGGTATGCAGCAATTGTCTCAAGAACATGAATGCTCGACGGATTGGCTTGAAGAGACACCATACAGGATTGATCGGTTGGTCTTTGCAAATGTTCCGAGAGATTTATTGAGCCGATCGGTCCAACTGATAATCACAGGCATGGAAGCTTTCCCAAGTGAGAGCGAATATTGTAAGGTGTTGAACATTGAACACATTCAAAAAATCATGCAGGCTGATTTTCCTGGTTTGGAGTTGGAATGTTTTCAGGAAGATGGCTTTCAAGGCTATCAAATCAAAGAAAGCTCAGTATTTGCTGGGGATGAAAAGGTACTTGCGTCGCTGACTGACCATGCAGTAAAAGCATTGTTTGGTAACATGGCTGGTATTTGGAAGTTTGAATTAACAAACAATTAAAAGTATTGACAACAACGCGAAAAGGCGGGTTTTACTCAAAATCCGCCTTTTATCATCAAACTATTTACTTCGCAAGTGCCGCGTCCACGATTTGTCTCGCCTCAGACTGGATTTGCGCCAGGTGCTCAGCGTTTTTAAGGCTCTCGGCATAAATTTTGTAGATATCCTCGGTCCCTGAAGGGCGGGCAGCAAACCAGCCGTTCTTCGTAACCACCTTCAATCCACCAATTGGAGCATGGTTGCAGGTCGCGGAGGTCAGCTTTTCAATAATAGGATCACCCGCCATGCTTTCAGCTCTCACCAGTTCGGGGGACAGGTTCGAGAGCACAGCTTTTTGTCTTGCGTCCGCAGGCGCCTCAACCCTGGCGTACCAGCTGCCTCCCAATTCTGCTTCGAGGTCTGCATAGTGCAAACCAGGGTCCTTACCAGTGACCGCCAGGATCTCTGCCGCCAGCAGGTTGAGAATAAAGCCGTCTTTATCGGTTGTCCAGGTATTACCATTCTTGCGCAAAAAGGACGCCCCGGCGCTCTCCTCACCGCCAAAGCCAATCTCTCCACTCAGTAAACCGGGCACAAACCATTTGAAGCCGACCGGCACCTCGCAGAGGCGGCGTCCGATTTTATCTGCGACTTTATCGATGATCGAGCTGGATACCAGCGTCTTGCCAATTGCCGCATCTTCAGACCACTCAGGGCGATTTTGGAACAGGTACCAGATGGCGACACTAAGGTAATGATTGGGGTTCATCAAACCGACGCTGGGTGTGACGATGCCGTGGCGGTCGAAGTCGACATCGTTCCCAATGGCGATATCAAAGTCATCCTTCATCGCAACCAGGCTTGCCATGGCATAGGGCGACGAGCAGTCCATCCGGATTTTTCCATCCTTATCAAGAGTCATGAACGAGAAGGTCGGGTCAACACGCTTATTGACCACTTTCAGGTTCAGTTTATACATTTCCGCCATCGGTTCCCAATATGCCAAACCAGAGCCGCCCAAGGGATCGGCACCGATGTAAATTTTTGAGTCTGCGATTGCTCGCATATCAATGACATTTTCGAGGTCTTTTAGATAAGGAATAAGCAAGTCGACTTCGGTGGTGGTTCCCGAGCACATGGCTTTGTTAAGTGGAATCCGACGAACGTCTTTCATTCCATTGGCAATAATCTCGTTAGCCCGGTTTTGAATCCAGCTGGTTGTCTTCGTGTCAGCAGGACCGCCATCGGGAGGGTTGTACTTGAAGCCGCCGTCTTCGGGAGGGTTGTGCGATGGCGATATTACCACGCCATCTGCGGGTGTTTTCGGATAATCCTGGTTAAACGTCAGAATAGCGTGTGAAATGACCGGTGTGGGGGTGTATTGGTGGTCCTGGTGAATGCGGATATCGACGCCATTGCCGGCAAAAACTTCGATGGCTGTGTAGAGTGCTGGTTCGGAGAGAGCGTGGGTGTCCATGCCCATAAAGAGCGGACCGCTTATGCCCTCGCCGCGGCGATATTCGATGATTGCCTGGGTGATGGCGGCGACGTGCTCGTCATTAAAACTGCCGTCAAGCGAACTTCCGCGATGACCCGATGTGCCAAAAGCCACTTTTTGACTGGGTTCACCTGGTTCGGGGTGGATGGTGTAATAAGCGGAGACTAGGCGCGGAATATTGGCGAGATACTCGATAGGGGCTGGTTTTCCGGCGAGTGGATGAAGGCTCATGATGACTCCAGTTTGGTTATTCTACAGGTAGGTCAATTCTATCATGAGGGGGTAGGTAACGGATGTTTTTGTATTTTGTGGGAGAGGCTCAGCAATTCTCAATATGACCACGTTGCCCGCGGAAAGTCTTCATTTAGGGAGACCATGGTCATGCTGCCTGCGAAAAGATGGCTTGGCTGTACTGGTGGTTGTCATCCTGAACGAAGTGAAGGATCTTACCCACTGCCCTACAAGATTCTTCGCAACAAAAGCCCAGAATGCCAAAATTTCAAATTGCTTCTCTGCCCTCCCAGCATCATGACAACGTCCCCTAAGGAAAGACCGCTTCGCCGGAAGGAGCAAGCCCCTTCCGCCGCGGTTTCCTGCACGAGCCGTTTTCTTCGTAGACGCACCCGGCTTCTACTCCCTGTTCCCTGCTGCCTGCTCACTTCCTGAACCCACCTATACCGTTTCGGAGTCCGATTACCCTGCACTTTGCATCTAAAACCTAAACGAATTTACATTGAGAATTGCTGCATTGATAACCTCTTCCAGTCACATATAAAATTGCTGCCACGATAGTACAGTTGTTCTGTTTCCCAAATAGCGCGAAGGTTTTTATCATCTAAATACTTGTCCGATCTATTCCTGTCAACTCTACACCATCTGCTACATCGTGCCATAATGTAGTCAACAACAAGGACACCCCCGAAAGCGGGATGGAACCCAGCCAAAAATCACCAGGTAAAGAACTATTTCCACATTTCCAATCCGCATGCTGGAAAATACCATCATTTTCGTAAATACTGTTATAATTTTCCTCGTAATACTATTATTGCCCAATCGTTAACAACACAACATAGATAAAAGGAGAACCATGGGGAATCCAAGCAGTTTCAAGACCTTTATCTCAGCCCTTCTGGCGTTCATCATCACCCTCGCCCTGGTTGGCAGCGTAGCCGCAACAAATATCGACAGCCAGGAACCAGACGCCATAACGCGCCAATACCTGCCCGTCATCTTTAAGCGCATGCCCGATAATCCACCTCCAAATCCCTTTCTCAATCACGATTTTGAACAAGGCTCCGCACACTGGACAGAATATTCAGCTAACGACTGGTGGCTGATCGGTTACAACCTGGACGGGTTTGCTCATTCTGGAATATATCTTGTCTGGCTGGGTGGCGATAACAATGAGATGGCAATTCTCTCGCAAAAAATTACTATTTCCGCGGCAGCTCCATATCTGCATTTCTGGTATTATAAAGCCTCTGAAGATATCTGCAATTACGATTACTTCTATGTGGGTGTCAATGGCGAATACTTCCACAACGAAGTCCTCTGCGAAAGCACTAACACCTACGGCTGGGTTGAAAAGATCCTGGACCTGTCTAAATATATCGGCGCGAATAAGACCGTCCAATTCAGTATCACTACTGACGGGAGCCTGAATAGCAACGTCTATTTGGATGACGTCTTCATGTCAAATTCCGCCGCGCCGACACCCGCGCAAAACCTGCCTCTGCCATCCGAACCTTTTACTGGG
>ENA-UOOK01001408-UOOK01001408.1-fermentation-metagenome-genome-assembly--contig:-NODE-1408-length-31659-cov-24.116536_pt1 | contig 31659 bp, 31 predicted proteins | sample MGYA00245777_ERZ724023 | MGnify/ENA primary metagenome ERZ724023 (study PRJEB28704, sample SAMN03018312) | fermentation metagenome | biome: anthropogenic terrestrial biome; feature: soil...
CGTTTCCTTTTGACTTAAACTTCCTGTTGTTCTCAAAAGCGGGTGCAAAGATAAGCACTTTATTTTTATCAGCAAAATTATTTGAACTTTTTTTTTTAAAAAAATATTTGAATAATCTTTTCAGCAGATAAAAAGCTTCGATTACAACAACAATAAGAAATTATTTTCTCATTAACTCTCCAGTCAAATGCCCCTTTTATCTGAAAGGGTTTGCAAAGGTAGCAGATTAGAACATATGATGCAACTTTTTCAGCGGTTATTTTTCAAAAAAATCGGCACAAATCTATAAAACACTATCAATAAAGATTATATCGAAACGAAAAATACGCGAATCAATTCAGCCATCAATCTATAAAGGTAATATATGAGAACTCCTCTCTATTTGAGGAATGATATCGAACAGAATTTTTTCTCCCGACCGATTCACCTCCACTTGCAAAGTCGAAGGCGTATTCCAATCTATATATTGATTAAAATTGAATAGATAAGAGAATGCCGCGCGATACCTTTTATTATCGATCGCTTCAGCAATGCTATTATAATGGGTAATATTCCAAAACATACACTCTTTAAAGCCATTCGAATCGGTATACCGGGTATTCTTATCTCGAAAATTCATCGTTTCTGCAATAAAACGACGATACCCTTCCGTTAATGCTTGAGGATCGTAATTAAATTTTTGTCCTTGTATGCGTAAAACAACATCTCCGGGGCGAATACCCGCTCTTTCGGCAGGGGAGCCGGGATCGACCGAAGCCACTGTTTTTAAATCATCGATATTATAGCCGATTCCCGTATAATTATATTTCAAATGCTTTACCTCGAACGTTCCGGAAGCCGCATTTCGAGGATAAGGGAATTTCAACAACATCAGAGGCAAGTTTAACTCCAGATAATCGATGAGTCCATAATTTGCACTGAGGCGTTCTTTCACCTCGCTTTCCCAAATCAAGACAACTTCGCCCGGTTGTATGTACTTTCGATCGTAAAAGCGAAATCCGAATTCCAAATTATAAGCGATATCATCTATCCGAACAGGCTCCGTAGGATCATAAACAGGAATTTTCAGCATCCGTTTATTACGCATATCAAATCGCCAAGCCGCTTTATAGCTTTCAGCGGTTGCCGAATTCGCTTTAAACAGAGGATTACTTTGATAGCTATAAAAAGTTTGAATAATAAAATCGGGATCTTCGGTGTTGCGCACCAGCCCTTTTTCAGCTAATGCCCGGACAAAAATGGCATTGATGCGCTCGTCCATTTGAAGAGTACTCTCGTCGGGAGTCGCAAAATCGAATGTCCGGTAATTGGAAAAGCTCGCTTCGGAATGAAAAGATACCTCTATAGGAATAACAAAACGACGGTCCTGCACATCTTCGAGACTATAAAAGGCAAAGACCGGCGCGAGTTGGGCTTCGCTAATCGCATTTTGATTCCGGCAATGCTTCGAAACAGTAAGGGTTTTAAAAGTAGTGGTAAGATTACGGATAGAAATGGTCATCGATTGATCATCCATTCCAAACCAAGACATAATTGTTTGACGAGGTTTCAAATACGTTCCATTTCCATTCACTTCCAAAATAATATCATTAATCGAAAGGCCTGCCCTTTCAGCAGGCGAACCGGGTGTAACACCGATAATTACAGGCTCATTTTGCCCCCAATTGGGATTATTACTGATTTCGAATGTGAAACCTAAATCACATGACTGTGAAACCGATTGAGCGACGGAGGTAATTGCCAAAGCGAATAATAAAAAGGTATATTTGATTCGTTTCATTCTTCCAATATTTACATCTATAACGTATAAGTTCTTACCAAAAGGCAAAGATAAATGTTTTTTTTCTTTTATCTTTGTAGCACCAGATTTATTATAAAGAAACAGGATTATGATCATAGACAGCCTAATCAACGCCACACGTTATTTCCACTTACATCCGCTTTTCGAACAAGTGTTTTCACACGTTAAGGCAACGGAGGAAGTTGAAATCCATACCGGTACCATTTTATTGAACGAAACAGGACTAAAAGCTTCGACAGTGGAAACAACCCTGCGTGAAAAAAAAGATGCCAAATTGGAAACACACCGCAAATTCATTGACATACAAATTCCTCTTACTCATGCCGAAACTTTCGGATGGAAGACTGCCGGAAAATTATATCCGGCAGATAATGCTTATGACGAAAGCAATGATATCGAATTCTATACTGATGCTCCCTCGACGTATGTGACCGTGTCCCCGGAAGAATTTGTCATTTTCTTTCCTGAGGATGCCCATGCACCACTTATCGGAGAAGGACAGATAAAAAAAATCATTGTGAAAGTCCCCGTCGTTTAATACATTAATTCGTGTATGGATATGTTAGACATGATAAAAAACGATCCTTGGCTGGAACCGTATTCGGAGATAATCGAAGCACAACACCGCCATAATATCGATAAAGAAAAAGAACTCACCCAAAACGGGCGCGATTCGTTATCGGATTTTGCTACCGGCTATTTATATTTCGGACTACAAAAGACCGATAAAGAATGGGTGCTCCGCGAATGGGCTCCGGGAGCAACGGAAATCTTTCTGGCCGGAACATTTAATCGTTGGCAGCGTTTGGAGTCATACCGACTGAAAAATAAAGGCAACGGCGTATGGGAAGTAAAAATTCCGCTCGAACGGATCCATCATCTCGACCTTTATAAACTCTTTGTCCGTTGGGACGGAGGCAATGGCGAGCGCATTCCGGCATGGTGCAAGAGAGTCGTTCAAGATCCGGATACATTGATTTTCAGCGCCCAGGTTTGGGATCCGGAACATTATTACACTTTCAGGAATACCGGTTTTAAGCCGGATACCTCTCCGCTGCTGATTTACGAATGCCACGTGGGCATGGCTACCGAAGAGGAACGTATCGGCACATACAACGAATTTCGGCAACAAGTGCTGCCGCGTGTCAAAGAAAACGGCTATAATGCCATACAGGTTATGGCTATTCAAGAGCATCCTTATTACGGATCGTTCGGATATCACGTGTCGAGCTTTTTCGCTCCTTCTTCACGAAACGGCACGCCCGACGAACTCAAAGCGCTGATAGACGAAGCCCACGAAATGGGCATTGCGGTGATTATGGATATCGTACATTCGCATGCGGTTAAAAACGAAGCGGAAGGGATCGCCCGTATAGACGGATCATACGACCTGTACTTCCCGAGTGACCCGCAACGGCGCTATCATCAGGCATGGGACTCGCTTTGCTTTGATTACGGAAAAAACGAAGTGCTGCACTTTCTTCTTTCGAACTGCAAATATTGGCTGGAAGAATTCCATTTCGACGGATTCCGCTTCGACGGAGTCACGTCCATGTTATATTACAGCCACGGACTCGGCGAAAACTTCTCGACATATGCCGATTACTACAACGGCAGGCAGGATCCGGACGCTATCTGTTATCTTACCCTCGCCAACAAACTTATCCATGAGGTAAATCCGAACGCCGTGACTATCGCCGAAGAGGTCAGCGGAATGCCCGGGCTGGCCCTCAAAATTGAGAAAGGCGGCTATGGCTTCGACTATCGTATGGCCATGAATATCCCCGATTTCTGGATTAAAACGATCAAAGAAAAGCAAGACGAAGATTGGCATCCAACGGCTATCTGGTGGGAAACGACCAACCGTCGGGCGGACGAAAAGACTATTTCGTATGTGGAAAGCCACGACCAAGCGCTGGTAGGCGACAAGACAATCATTTTCAGGCTTATCGACTCGGACATGTATTGGTTTATGTCGAAGTTGATGCAGAGTTCTTATCGCGTGGACCGGGGTATCGCTCTCCATAAGATGATCCGGCTGGTGACGGCGACAACGATAAACGGCGGTTATCTGACATTTATGGGCAACGAATTCGGGCACCCGGAATGGATCGATTTTCCCCGCGAAGGCAACGGATGGTCGCACAAATACGCTCGGCGACAATGGCACTTGGCGGACGATACGAACCTGAAGTATCATTATCTGGGCGATTTCGATAAGGCGATGATCCGATTAATACGGTCGGTTCCCGACTTTCAGACAACTCCCATTAACAAGATATGGGATAAAGACGAAGACAATATCCTGGCCTATATGCGCGACAAATTGCTATTCATCTACAATTTTCATCCGCAGAAGTCTTACAGCGATTACGGCATACTGGCTCCGGAAGGCGAATATGAAATCGTGTTGAATACGGATGCTCTTCCGTTCGGCGGTTTCGGCCTGAATGACGACCGTATCCATCATTTCACCCAACATGATCCGCTCTACGCACCGCACGGCAAGGGTTGGCTCAAAGCGTATCTTCCGGCACGCACAGGCCTGGTTTTAAAATTACTTAATCAACAAAAATAAAATGAACTTATATCCATTCAAATTCAAACCGATCCTCAAACCCGTTATCTGGGGAGGATCCGATATTTGTAAATTCAAACATCTCGAACCGCAAGACGGCATCGGCGAAAGCTGGGAGGTATCGGGCGTAAAGAATAATGTGTCGGTGGTGGCCGACGGCCCTCTGGAGGGGCAATCGCTCGACGAACTGTTAGCCGGCAACACGACCCGACTTGTAGGAAAAAAAGTATACGACAAATTCGGCAAAACCTTTCCGCTGCTGATCAAGTTTATCGATGCACGCGACGACCTGTCTATCCAAGTGCATCCGAATGACGAACTAAGCGCCAAACGACACGGCTCGTTCGGTAAAACCGAGATGTGGTATGTAGTAAATGCCACTCCCGACGCGTTCCTATATACCGGTTTTGCCAAACCGATGAATCCGGAATTATATGTAGAGAAAGTCAAAGACAACACGTTTACCGACTCCCTTAAAAAATACAGCGTACAACCCGGCGACGTGTTCTTCCTGCCGGCTGGCCGCGTACATGCTATCGGCGCCGGTTGCTTCGTTGCCGAAATACAGCAGACGTCGGATATTACTTACCGCATATACGATTACAATCGCAAGGACGCACAAGGCAATACTCGCGAACTGCATATCGATCTGGCGAAGGATGCCATCGACTATGGTATGCACGACTCGTACAAAACCGATTATACGCCGGAACAAAATCGTCCTGTGGAACTCGTATCGTGTCCGTATTTTACGACCTCGCTATTGGAACTGAACGCTCCTTTATCACAAGATTACTCCAACCTCGATTCGTTCATTATATATATAGGTATAGAAGGGAGTGGGCACATAACCGACCATAAAGGGAACAAAGTGTCCATCCGTCAAGGAGAATCGGTGCTTATTCCGGCCGACACACAAAACATCGATATCCACCCACAAGGCGCCTTGAAGCTTCTTGAAACATTTATTAAATAAGAGACTAGAAGTCGGAGGTTGGAGATTAGAAGTTGGAAACGGAAAAACGAGGGCTTAAAAAATTGAATATATAATCATAGAAGGGTACGCCGACATAGGGTGTACCCGTCATAAACAAAACGACAATCGGATATGCAAGGGCTTTTATTAGTAAATGTAGGTACGCCTGCAACCACTCACAAAGCGGATGTGCAACAATTCATCGGCGACATGTTGTCGGATCCTTTATTATTAGGGTATAGCGAATGGTTATCGGCGTTTTTGGCACATAACCTCATAGCGCCTCTATCCGCTTCCCAATCGAAAGAAAAATACAAATTGATATGGAGAAAAGAGACTCCTGAAATTTCACCTATCCTTTACCATATGCGCAATCTGGCAAATCAATTGGAAAAAACGAAAAATATCCCCACGGAGATAGCCATGCGTTATGGAGAACCATCTATAGAAAATGCTTTTAAACGATTAGAAGAAAAATGTCCGCTGATGCATGAACTGATTGTTTTCCCGATGTTTCCCCATTATGCCCAATCGACCACGCAGACAGTCGTCAACGAAGTAGGCCGCATATTTTACCGACGTGCGCATTCTTTCCGGTTGAAGTTTGTAGAACCATTCTACAATCATCCCGCATATATTCAGGCATTGGCAATGAATGCCCGTCCCTACTTGGATGATGTCGACCGGCTCGTGTTCAGCTATCACAGCCTTCCGGTAAAACAAGTCAAAGTCGGTTGGGAAAAAGGGAAAGATTTCGATTATGTGTATCAATTGAAAGAAACCAACCGCTTGTTTTGCGAGAACGTGGGTATATCGCTTCACGACACTTTTTTATTCTACTCCTCTCAACGCGGTAAAAATTGGCTCAGACCCTTTTTAGATAAAGATATAACCGACCTTCCACGGCAGGGATGGAAAAAAGTAGCCGCAATAACGCCTGGATTCCTTTCCGATAACATGGAAACTCTCTACGATGTGGATTGGGAGGCCCGCCAATTGTTTATGGAAGCAGGCGGGGAGAAGTTCGTATTCATCCCGTCTCTTAACGACACCCCCGTTTGGGTGGAAGCGGTTTGGAAAATCATATCCGATGGGATAAGACGGTGATTTCTTTTTTTACGTCCTAAAATGTTCACAAAAACTTAACCAAAAAGGTTTTTGAATTCAATAGTTATGATTTACTTTTGCATTTAGATTAAGAAGTTGTTTTTATATTCGATGGAAAATTTCAGCCGCTCATTATTTATGCCGACCGATAAAATGAAAGTCATTTCCATTCGGCACAAACCCCGGATAAAGAGGTCGTCGGCAATTACGATAATCGTCTTCCTGCAATTTATCGGATGGATGATTTTTTTAGGGATCAAGATCGGTTCTCATTTGCAGGGTGAAACATCAGAATCTCCCCGTATCTATTCGATATCATCCCAAATTTTTCTTGCAGCCGGTAAAGAAATGAGTCAAATCAGTTTCATCTGGCTTTCCGTAGCTTCGGCGCTCAGCATTATCGGTTTGCTCCATATGAAATCGTGGGGATGGGTGTTCGCTATCGTGTCTAATGCCTTGTGGATATTTTCGATGGCTGAGTCTTTCGAAAAAAGTATCTATCTGAATAATCTTTTTCAGAAACTATTTTTCATCTCATTTTTAGTCTACATTTTCTGCTCGTCTATTTATCTATGGACACAAAGAATACGATTTTGGAAATGAAATAACCGACTATTCGCGAGAATATTCTTATTTTTGTCGTTGTTGACATGCCGCCGTGTAGAGATCCTTTTGACTATGCGCGACAGCATTTAGATTAGAAAACAACATTCGAATGAAAAAAACCGCTTTCTTTTTCCTTTTCCTTTGCATATCGGTCGCTCTATCACATGCGCAAAACCGACATCCTTACGCCAACATAACCGGAACGGTTATCGACGCGCAAAACCGCGAAGCATTACCCGGAGTCACCATTCGGCTTCTACAAAAAAGCGACAGCACTCTCATAACCGGAACCTTATCGCAGGAAAACGGTTCTTTTTCGATGTATGCCCCCAAAGGCGCTTATTTCACCCGTATTTCATACATCGGATATGCCGACGTCATACAACAGGTGAACATTTCTTCCGAAAGCCCTTTTGCTGAACTGGATACCATCGCATTACATGAACAGGATATTCTTCTTAATGAAATGGTCTTCACGGCCGTTGCACCGGAAATAATCCTGAAAGGAGACACGCTGGAATACGATGCGGGACGCCATAAACTGAGCGAATCGGCGATGGTAGAAGATCTGCTCAAAAAGTTATCGGGAGTGGAAGTAGGAGCAGACGGAAAAATAAAAGTCAACGGAAAGGAAATCAAAGAAATATTATTGGAAGGAAAGGAGTTTTTCAGTTCCGATCCGAAGGTTGCCTCCAAAAATTTGCCCGCTAAAATGATCGATAAGGTGCAAGTGGTAGATAAAAAATCGGAAAGCGAAAAGACTACCGGCTTCGATGACGGCGAAGAACAAATGGTCATCAACCTCACCGTAAAGCCATCGATGAAACGGGGAGCCTTCGGAAATCTCAATGCCGGATACGGCAGTAAAAACCGTTACGAAACCAGTGCAATGGTGAATTCGATGATCGGTGAAGACCAAATGACATTTATCGGCGGATTGAATAACACCAACAATGGCGGACTCATGGGCGGTTATGGCAATACTATGAGTATGGGATTTATAGGCGGAGGAGGCGGTATGTATTCCGGAGCAAGCGGCGGTGTGGGCAGGTCCGGCAACGCAGGATCCAATTTCAATAAAACCTTTTCCGATAAATTCGATTTGGGAGGAAGCGTCAACTATGATGCTTCGAATAGTGAGGAACTTTCGAAAACGCATACTCAAAACCTCTTAAGTTCGGGTAATACCAACGAAGACAAAAACGACCGTTCTTTTGAGCAAAGCCACCATATAAACTTCGACCTGCAACTGGAATGGCGCCCCGACACTTTGACGTCCATCAACTTCCGCCCCAATCTTTCCTTATCTCAAAATCGAGGAACGCGGAGCGGCACCTTTGTTACAGCCTCAGCCGAAAGAAACGATACCATTAATCAGGGCAATTCCGATTACTCTTCCGAAGGCAATAATAACAACTTCGGAGCCAATCTCAATATAAGCCGTCGTTTCCGTAAGCCGGGCAGAAATATCCATTTCAGTGTGAACATCTCGGAAAATGAAACACGCAACAAAGCCGAAAACCGTTCCGATACGCATTACAACGGCACAAAACCCAGTGACCGCATCGATCAGCGCATTACCAATAACAACAACAGTTCCTCTTTCGGCACCTTCTTATCGTACATGGAACCGTTAGGCAAAGCGTATTTTCTGCAACTAACCTATCAATATCGTCAAAACGGCTCCGAATCGGACAGGGATACCCGCACCGCCGACTCATTGGGACAATATACCGTCTTTGACAAACAATACAGTAAACGATATGTAAACAACAATAACAATCAGGATCTGTCTCTCACTTTCCGCGCGCGCAAAGAGAAATATACCTACTCGGCCGGACTAAGCCTATACCCTTCCACCTCCAAAAGAAAAACATTTATCGGAGATTCGCTGGCAAACGACATTGAGCAACCGGCAACCAACTTCTCCCCGAATGCCCAGTTCTTCTACAACTGGTCACGACAAAAAAGCATCCGCTTCAACTATCGCGGCAATACACAACAGCCCTCCGTGGATCAATTGTCATCGGTAGTCGACATTTCCGACCCTTTAAACATAACGTATGGCAACCCTCACCTGAGACCCTCGTTCCGTCATCGCATGGACGTGCAATACCAACATGCAGAACACGAAAAGAATCGCTTTTATATGTTGTATGGAAACTTCAATCTTACACAAAATGCAATTGTATCATCACGATACACCGATCCGGCAACCGGGCGCAACGAAAACACCTATAAAAATGTCAACGGAAACTGGAATGTCGACCTGAGCTTTATAACCAATCAGCCCTTCATAAACAAGAAATTCAGCTTTAACTCATCAACCTACGGAGGATACAACGAAACGGCCGGCTTTTCCAATAATGAACAAAATATCAGCCGCCAAATCAACCTTTCCGAAAACCTGAGTTTCAATTACCGTTCCGAGAAAGTCTCTGTCACCCTTAATGGAAACATTTCTTATAACGATGTCAAAAATAGTATAGGTGGACAAAACGACCGGCAATATGTGAACTATGGCGGCTCGACAAATGCCCTCCTCGAATTGCCATACGACATAAAATTGCAGACCGACATACGCTATTCATCCAATTCGGGATACTCCGACGGATTTAAACAAAATGAATTATGGTGGGATGCGGCCATTGAGAAGCAAATATTGCGCAAGAAAAACGGCACCATCCGTTTTAAAATATACGATATCCTCCAGCAACGAAGTAATATCCAGCGGATGGTATCCTCAAATTATATCACCGATACGACCACAAACACCCTCACCGGCTATTTTATGTTTCATTTTATTTACCGGTTCAACTTCTTCAAGGGAGGTGGCGATGGAGAAGTTCCTGCCGGATAATATAACATCGGTATGTATCGTGCGGCCATCGTCTTGCAAGTCGTTTATGCGATGCGGAAGCCGGTTTTCGTTGCATGGATATTGATTTTTGTACCCTCGACGACGATTTATGTACGAGTAACATTCCTTTTTGTCGCATTGACAGCGCGTTTTGTGTTGCTTACATGCCGTTGCGTCCCTTTTACATCTGTTTTTCTACTGCTGACAGGCCATTATGTCGTCCTTACAGTCGTTTTTATCATGCAGACGTTCGTTTTTGTTATTCTTGCAGCCGTTTTTGTCATGCTTACGGCAAGGAAACGCATTCCGTCGCACCCGATGTGTGAAAACCTCGCCTAACAGAACATTACATCACGGCGGCGAGCTTGCGTATTTGGGCAAGGCGTTTGTTTAATTTGCTGTCTGATTGCGCCATTTGCATATTGTATTCGGTTTGAATGTTAATCAACGAGTATGCGGGAACATCCAAAGCAGCTTCAAACATCATTGCTGTCTGGATAGTAAGCGGTCGGCGTTCGTTCAATATGTCGTTCAAAACCTTGTATGACATTCCCATTCGTTTTGCCAAAGCGGTTTGAGAAATACCGCGGTATTTAATTTCGTCTTTCAATACTTCGCCGGGGTGTGTGGGGGTGTACCCATATCCTAAATTACCCATAATCGTTTTATTTATAATGGTTCGACAATTCTAAAATATTACATATCGTTACAACGGTTTCGGAAACTACTTTTGTTATTTTGAACTCGATACGGTATTGGTCGTTCACGCGGACGGATTCCAAACCCTCTTTGTCACCGTGCAATGCTTCGTAATGCAAGCCTTTGTATCGGAAAAGGTCTTCGACCTCCCGGATTTCAAAATTATGACCGTTTTTTTGTATTTTGAAACAACTTGCGGTTGGAAACGGTGTTTTTTATCCGTTGTCTTTCCAATCTCGTACAGTTCCCGCAAATACTCTTTTTCAAACTTTATTTCCACGTTCGTTTCCCAAACAGTGTAAAGGTACTGCTTTTTTCTTTTCCGCAAAAAAAGCGGATTATTTCTTTTAGAGAGAACAAAACTTGTTTTTCCCTCTTTCTATCAATGTCATTTAGTTAACGAGCGATTATAGAACAGAATTATTAACAAACATATCAGGATTAATTGATGAAGAATCATTTGTCGGCTGTCCCAAATCCATTTACTTTTTTTATCTGCTCAGGAGCAAGGGCGTTGAGTTCTGTTTCCGGATAAAACAAGATTGGTGGTTGCCGGTAAGGAGTTTTATGACCCGTGAAAAAGTTCCCATGCTGCGTATCAGCGATGCACCAAAAGTGAATTTTCACGTTCATTTTTTCGATAATTCCGTAGTCGGACAAATCCTTCCTAATGGTTTTATCTTCTTGTAACCAGCCTTGGCATCGTGTATAACGTCTGAATTTATAGCCGATTTCATATTATTAACTGTGAAAAAGCCAAAATGAAAGATAATTTAACTTCAATTAATTCAGAATATTCGTTTAGGTTGAAAATAGGCACTAACTTACGGCGTTTTTAAATTTGAACATATAAAACTAAATTCATTATGAATACGAGAGATTCAAATTCACAAAGAATGGCTCGTAACGTGAAGGCAGTCCTCCACCAATACGAACCGGTTTGGAAGGAAAAACCAAGAGTAGCCAAGGAAGTAGACACATTCGACTCGGCTGTGGAAAAAATGGAGCCGCATGCCATAGGCTCGCTTATCGTAACCAAAGGTTTCACGGATAATAAGGATGCCGTAGCCCTCGAGATGTACGCAGAGGCAGCGGCGATCGCCCGGAGGGTATCGATCTATGCCCTCGATACCGGCGACTACGGATTGCACGACCAACTGCGGGTCAGCCGCGGGTCCCTCGTGAATATGGGAGAAGAAACGGCTTACCACAAAGTGGAAGACATTTACAATCGCGTGTTGCCGTTGGTGCCGTTGCTGGCGGATTATGACGTTGACGAAACGAAAATGACCGGTCTAAAAACATTGATGGCTTCATATAAGGCGCTGACGGACAAACCCCGTAATCTGACCTTGGAACGCAAACGCCATAACCAGACCATCCCCGAAGTAAAGAAAGAACAACGCCAAAGCCTTTACAAGCTCGACAGCCTGATGACGATGTTCGCCGGCACCGACTTTTACAGGGATTACAAGAACGCCCGCATCATCATCGACCGGGGCGGAAGTCCGAAGGAAGAAGAAAAGAAATAAAAAGATACTATCCACTAAGAAACTGTTTAAATTTCCGCCTTTCGTAAGAAATTTAAACAGTTTCTTAGTTGAGGATGCATCAAAAGGCATCATTAAAAGAGTAAAAGAAACATTTTTAGGAGTTATGTATTTACCCGATCGCCTGTTGAATATCTTCAAATAAATCCTCGACCTCTTCGAGGCCTACTGATAGACGGATGGTTTTATCCGATATATTCATTTCATCGCGCTGAGCGGGACTAAAAGTACCGAAAATAGTCGTTGCCGGATGAATAATAAGACTTTTATTATCGAACAAATTGGTGGCACGGCGAATCAACTTCACCCGGTCGATAAGATCGAAGCTCTCTTTTTTGGAAGCCATATCGAATGTCAACATCGCTCCAGGATTCAGTCCGAACTGTTCCTTGCTGATGTCGTAGTAGGGATTATCTTTCAGTCCCGGATAATTGACCGATTCTATTTGAGGTAATTCTTGCAGTTTGGCAGCAAGTTTACAGCAAGAGCTGCTTTGCTTTTCATAACGCAAGTTCAATGTTTCCAGTCCCAACGATTGCATATAAGCTGTCTGGGGAGTCATATATGCTCCCAGATTGCGGTGGATTTCCTTGCGTAGCTTGACACGAAAGGCGGCATTTCCGAACTGTTCGGCCCAGTCCTTCAACTTAGGGGTATGATGCCAATCAAAATTATCATGATCGATAATCAATCCTCCCAGACTGGTTGCCCCTCCGGAGACATATTTCGTGCTGGAGACGATTTCGATATTCACTCCGAAATCCGCAGCGCGGAAAACAGAGAACGGGATGATCGTCGTATCGGCAATCAGCGGGACATTCTTTTCTCGGGTAATGCGGCTCAAAGCTTTCAGATCGGCGACTTCCATCTGCGGATTGCTGATAATTTCGAGAAACACCGCACACGTATTTTGGTCGATATTCCTATTGACATCTTCCACATCGGTCACATCACAAAAGCGCACTTCTACTCCGTAAGGCTTCAACGTATTGGCCAAAAAGGAAAAAGTGTTTCCGAATAAATGCCGTGTCGTGACGATATTTGCGCCGTTATAGGCCAATAATAAGATCGTATTGCAGATCGCCGCCATCCCCGAATTAAGAGCAGTCGCTTCCGGGGCTCCGGTAATCGCCTTCACGCGGTCTTCAAAATATTGGACCGTAGGATTCGTAATGCGCGAATATACATGCTCCTGATTGTGGCCGCAAAAGGCAGCTTCCATATCGGCGGCTGTTTCGAACTCGAATGCGGCAGTGTTATAAACTGGGATCGATAACGATCGGTAAGCGTCTTGTTTAGAATAAGGCGTAGATAATAATGATGCTTCGTAACTTGAATAATTCATTTTCTAATTTTTTATGCAAAAGTATAACAGATAAATTTAAAAATAAAAACCGTTTTACTCAAACGGTTCATCTTTGTTTCTTCTTCTAAGAAACAGAAATCGTTCTTCTAGGATATCTGTAACCTACGCATTCGGAAAAATAGAATTTGAATAATAATATAAAAATAAGTCCGTTTCATTTACACTTGACTATATAATCTTAATTAATAATGCAGTATCCATGCGTCATGTAGCGAAGGATGTTGTGCATGTACTTGTCGCAAATAGACTTCCGCATCGGCTTTGTCGGGAAAAGAGGCGATGCACACATCGGTACGTCCCGACCGTTTGAGTTGCGACACGTCGCGAAATCCTTTTGTTTTTAAAGTCTGTATCGCTTTCTGTGCAACATCCGGCATTTTATACACGCCGGTTACGATATAATACCTCTTCGCATCGGCTATTTGGCTTTCGTTGCCGACTGTACTGTTTACCGCCGAAGAAGGGTTTACTGTTTCGGAGTGCGAGAGGGCTTCGCTTGGAGCCGTTGAAACCGTTCGGTTTTTTGTTCCTGTAAAAATATCTGCGACAGGCGCAGCATTCGAGATGCCCTTTGAAGGCTCATACCGTTGGAAAAGCCCGCTTTCATTAAACAATTGGGCATTTTGATGAATTGTTGACGTATCACCGGCAGGTAATATGGTCAACAATAAAGCGACAACGGCCGCAGCAGCAGCTCCCATACCGATATTCCGCATCACAGGCTTCTTTACCGATTGTATGGAAGCACTCACAGGCTTCATTTGAATCACCGGCTTCAACGCAACATCCGTCAATCCGAAAATATCGGGACGGACAAAGGGAGGCGCCAAATACAAAAGTCGTCCTTCTTCGTTCAGTACGAATTCGCCCAGAGCCGCCATTTTTAACCGTTTGTATTGCCTTATTTCCTGCTTTAAGCGTTGCACATCCTCTTCAATCATACGTGTAGCTTTTTCGAATGATACTCCTTTGATCCGGCGATATGATTCGGCAAGCAACCCGTCATTGTAAGAAAGATTACGATTGAATACCAACTCATAAGCAGGTGCGCGAAAAGCCGCAATGCCGTCTTTTTGGACGGGCACAGCGTTCACGACAAATCCCCCGAATCCGGGGACCACTACACAATCGTACGTATGCAGTAGGAATTCAATATGGGAAATCAAATCCTTCATGTGGCAAAGATAAAAAAATATCCTCTCTCAAACGACAAAATCTTCCAAAAATAATTCATTGTCCTTCATACCTCATACTTCATCTTCTCACCCGTCCTTCGTTTTTATGGATAAAATCCTTCCAACTTTTATACGAATCGTCCTTCGAAGCGACATTCGATTGATAAAAATGACACAATGCAGCAGCCAAGCCATCGGTGGCATCGAGTTGAGGAAGCATGTTTTCATCGGGAATATGCAAAATTTTCTGCAACATATACGCCACCTGTTCTTTAGCCGCGCGGCCGTTTCCCGTGATCGCCATCTTAATCTTCAACGGCGCATATTCAAAAATAGGAATATCGCGCGAAATGGCAGCCGCCATGGCCACCCCTTGCGCACGCCCCAGCTTGAGCATACTCTGTACGTTCTTTCCATAGAAAGGAGCTTCAATAGCCAATTCATCGGGCAAATATTCTTCAATCAAACTGAGAATCCGTGCATAAATTTTAGCCAAACGCAGGTAATGGTCGTCATACTTATTGAGATTAATGACCCCCATGGCTTCCAGCGAAGGCTTATTGTCCAGCACTTTCAGAATGCCATATCCCATGACCTGCGTTCCGGGATCCACCCCCATGATAATCCGTTCCTTGACCATTTACGACTAATAATCGACAGTTAACATAACAGTAGAGAACCCGGCTATTTTCTCTTTGAATTTATGCAATAAGGGAGTATAAATAAAAGTGCTTTCCTCTGCGTTCCAGCGATCGAGCTCAGCGATACCCGAAGCCGTAAACTCCATCGCATAAGAATACCCCTCATCCTCTTCTTTTCCCATGACACGTGCCAGGCGAGGCGATGTGAGCAGTCCGCTGCGGGTGGAATGAGGAATAAATATCTGTAGCATATACTCGATAAAATCTTCATGAACCTCCTCTTCGACGTGAAAGGTTGTATTAAAAACAATCATACTGGGATTTTTTTAATTATTCTGTAACATTTCGATTTGCAAATATAAACAAAATCTCTATCTTTGCACCACCAAACGGGGGATTAGCTCAGTTGGCTAGAGCGTTTGACTGGCAGTCAAAAGGTCATCGGTTCGATTCCGATATTCTCCACAACCTGAGTCACAGTACATTAATTACACGAGGGATTTCTTAAGAGAGACGGCTATTATTGCTATTTCATTAGGAAGTCCCTTTTTTATTATCCATTAGGGAGGCTCAACCTAAAGATTCAGGATTCACGAAGTTCGTCATTGTATGTTTCGATTTGTTTTCAAAAGTTTGTACATTTTCATAGCAAACCGTACATTTTTTCATCCGATGATTGACAGACAGTACCCCCATTGTTTTTTTGTTTGCGGGAGAAGCGGGAGGGATAAACAGGCCTTCTACTATATATGGATTGTTCACGTTTCCGAGATTGGTAACACTATATCCGTTTCTTTTTGCATAGCCGAGTATGAGTGACCCGACAAATTTTCCCGCTTTGCTTTTAAAATTCCCCATTGTAGAAATAGCAGCGGCATCAATCAATCCGGGATGAAGGCGAAAATAGCAGGCAAGTATCATCATCTGTCTTTGCTTATTATTTAAGTTTCGCTTAATCTTCTTTGCAACCATTTCCGCTTTTTGTATTAGGGTCTTCGATTTAGAAGCATCTTTAATACTTATTGCTGTCGCATAATTACCAAGAGCCCCCTTGTGATAACCACTAACCTGTTCCCGAATGTCAACAGCAATAACCACCCGGTCAATTTGCTCTTTACACATCATTTCAGCCACAAGATAATCATTGAGCGAAATACCGTGTTTCCGACAGAGGCTCAATAACCCGTTGACCTTTTCCTTTTCCCATGTTTCAGTTTCATACGTTATAGGGTTATTATGAATAAAATCTTTCTCAAAACGCTGATATTCGGTATAATTTACCGTATGTTTCTCCTTCTGCCAATAATGATTCGCTTTGTTGATAATCATTTTACTTATCAGTGGCAAATCGCTGCCCACCGGTAAATCATGTATGGAACCAATCAACTGTACACCTATATAGTTGGGCGCATTTCCCGAAACGTAGCAATCGGTAAATTCGCACATAAGTCCAAGAATACTCCGCCCGTCCCCCAACAGGTGATGAGCGATAAATAAAATCTCAAAATCATTTTTCGCCGGAAAAACAACGACCTTTAATAAACACTCCTGAAAAACATTCCACCCACCTTCTGTGAGCGCCTGATAATCATTGTCCCATAAGTTACAATCCTGTTTTTCAATAATTGGAACTTGCATTTCCGAAAAATATTCGTAGAATAATTTTCTTGTTGTGTGCTCTGTTTTAATGAGACTTTTCAAAAAAGGATGTGCATTTGCAAGAAAATCTAATGTCCGTCTCACTTTAGAAAAATTATATCCTACAGCTATCTTTGCCTTAATTCCAAAGTGCATGTTGGGACACATGAAATGCGCCCTTTCAGTAATTATATATTGCTTTTCACTCATTTTTCCGCCTCTATTTTTACCTCTGCTTTACTCTCGACACCAAAGATACAAACTTTTGGCATAAGTGTTAATGCTATGAATGGAAAACATTTAGTGAAGATGCCGGTTTTATCATAAGCAAAATCAATTTGGAGAACTCACGCTTTTCATTTACTTTTGCACCATCATTTGGGGAATTAGCTCAGTTGGCTAGAGCGTTTGGTTCGCATCCAAAAGGTCGTCGGTTCGAGTCCGATATTCTCCACCCCCACTCCTTTCGATAAAAGTATTAAGACTTCTTCCTATTGAAAAAGTCAGGTCTTTCCATAAAATACGAGATACTCAACTTAAAAATAAGCCTGTACAACAATCATCAAAAACATTCTTACACAAATAATACACGACCATTTAATGAGGCATATTTACCCACGAATAATTCAGAATAATAAGTTGCATGTAAAAAAGAATGTTTAATTTTGTGCCGGAATGAAGCATTTAAATAACATACTACGTGTTCCTTTTTTCCGTACATATTACGAGCGAACAATGTGTCCGGAAAGTTATAAGTATGAGTTACGTCGATGAAAGGATAACAATATAGATAAAAATCCATAACTAAAAGCCCGGGCATTTATTTGTCCGGGCTTTCAATTTTTAAACGAAATACATAGATCTAAAAAGATATGTTTCAAAAGAATATACCTATACATCAATTAGAGAGTCTGAATATACTGGCTATCGAGAAAATGGAGCAATGCGATACCCTTAATTTTGAAGGATTGCATCGACATAATTTTTATGAAATTCTGTTTTTTACGGAAATTTCCGAAAATGATACTCATTCAATCGATTTTGTAGAGTATCCTCTGTCCATTCATACTTTTTACATATTGAAGCCGGGGCAAGCCTATAAATTGAATTATAACCACCAGAAAGGCTTCCTGATAGCAATATCTCCTGATTTCTTTACTTCTTCAGACTTTAAGTTATTTACTTCGGAAATATTCCCCAATGTAATAACTTATAATGACGATAAGGAAGAGATGAATCTGGCGATCCGGCTTATTGAACTAATGTATTATGAATATATGCATAAAAAAAGAGAGAGATTGCTTTACTCTTTCCTCAATTCTCTTATTTTAATATTGGAAATATCAGGTAAACATTTGTATTACAAAGGAGAATACGATGAGCGAATCTATCTTTTATTTAATTTGATTGAAGATTCTTATAAAACATCTCAGAATGTAGATTTCTATGCTCACCAACTGGGTGTAAGTCAAAAGACATTAAATAGGCTTTGCACCAAATATATAGGACAAACGATAAAACAAATTATACAAGAACGTATATTTCTGGAAGCGCAGCGGAAAATAGTTTCCGATGAACTATCTTTCCAAGAAATAGCCTACGAATTAGGTTTTAAAGAAGCATCTTATTTTACTCGTTTTTTTAAAATCAAAAGTGGAAAAACACCGGAAGAGTTCAGAAATTCATTTCATAGAGACAACGATTAATCCCTATGAGACTACAAATTGCATCCTGACATTCCCGGATAAAAATCAATCCGTCTTTTTGCGAATTAGGGATGTATATAATTGATCACTTTAAAAAGTTCGTACTCTTCAAACGTTTGCTCAATCGACGTAAAATCCAATGAGCTATACTTTGTGTTTCTAAAAGACTTATGCATTTCCAAATGCGCCTTACTCGTCTGCCATTTTTTTAAAGACTCCTTATTTTCCCAATAACTGACCACCTTTATTTTGTCAAAATATCTATCCGATTTATCTAACAATATTTCTGTACGAATAAACCCGTTTGCACTTTCCATTAAAGATGGTTCCGAAAACATGTCGATAACAAGATTTGAAACATCTTTTTCCGCTTTAATATCACGATATACTATATACATATTTTTATTTTAAAATCATCTTTCAGGAATAACCTTTTGAATAAAATGCTGTAAGAGGATTTTTTCAGCGATAGAAGCAAAGAATTGGCAACCGCACCTATTTCTGCATTTTACACTGTATTTCCTCAAAACGACTCGATACAAAATTAGTGATTTTATTTCGGATTCTAAATAAAATGCATCCATAATCTTTCTATATATTCTCTTTCAGCCGCCGCCACTGTTTGGAATGAACAAGCAAAAGAATCGCCGCCAAAATTGCCGCCATCAGAGACGCAACCGGTAAATTGAGCCAAAGTCCGTCCAGTCCGAGGGAACGGAGAGAAAAAAGAACGATGAGAGGAAAAACCAACGCTATGCTAAGGGATATAATCGTTGCATAACCGGCCATTCCTATTGCCGACAGATAGCTTTGCGTAGCCAAAGATATCCAACGCGTCAGATAGGCGAAGACAAACAATGACAATGCGTGCACCGACAGGGCAATCAGCGCAGTGTCATCCGATTTCACAAAAATACCGACGATAGGCTCTCTTAGTAAAAGTATAATGGCTGTCATCACTATCGATAAAACGCCGCAAATAGCAAAGCATCTGCGCTCTATCTGCCAGATACGACTGTAATTTTGAGCTCCGTAATTGTATCCGATCGCCGGCTGCAAAGAATCACAAAGCCCATAAAGGATCGGCAGCACCAAACTATCCGTATACATCAGCACACCATAAGCCGATACGGCGGTGGCTCCACCTAAGCGCAACAAGAACACATTAATGATAATCGAAGTAACCCGTCCGGCAATATTATTGAGAAAAGTAGGGGCACCATTTGCAAAAATGCTCATCAGTATTGTACGGTCAAACCGGGGCTTTACAAATCGAAGCTGCATTTTACCTCGCAGGAATGGCTTAAATGCAAGAACAACGCAAAGGAGCAACCCGATGCAGGTTGAAAGGGATGCGCCTTCGATGCCCATCTTGAAAACCAATAGAAACACGATTTCCAATCCGGCGCTGACGAACGACAGCAGTATATTAAGAAACATGCTATACTTTACTCTGCCACAGATGCGCAGGTAATTGTCTACCGCAAACATAATGGTTGTAACCGGAGAACAAACGGAGTAAATGCGCAAATACTGTGCAGACATGGCCACGATTTCTTCGTCAGCGCCCATAAGACGCACTAAATGTTCAGCGGAAAAAAACAAGACTCCGCCGAGAATAGTCCCCAATCCCACGATGAGCAGGCAGGCGCTCGAAAAAATCTCGCTGGCTGTTTTTTCATCTTTCTCTCCCAACTTAATGGCGATCGGCACCGATGACCCAACACCGACCAGATCGGCGATTGAAAAGTTGATAATGACAAGCGGCATAACAAGATTCACCGCAGCAAAGGCAGCGGATCCCAAAACTTTCCCGACGATGGCTCCATCAATGATTTGATAGAGCGCCGATACCAGCATACTGATAACGCCAGGAACCGCGACGATGGTAAATAATTTAGCCATCGAGGTTTTTTCGTATAAAACTTTATAGTCCATAATCCTCACACGCTCTCTATAACTCACTTACCGCTTAGCGTATGCGACATCGATTTGAGCAGCCCCGATACCGGAATGGCAATATCTTTAATTACAGTCTTCGAGGTATTTATGCAAAGGGTATAATTCTCTTTTTCTCCCCATTTCCGGTTTGTGAAGAATTGGTAGTATCGGCCTCTATCATTATCGATGGCTTTAATGCGGGCTTTCATTCTGGCATCGGATAACTGTTCGTTCTCCGGCGCTCTTTGACGGCAGCGTTGCAGTCGGGAATCCATGTCTGCATACACAAATATGTTGAATGAATTATATTCCCGGAGAATATAGTCGGCTCCGCGGCCAATGATCACACAATCGCTTTTTGACGCCAGTTCTTTAATAATATTACTTTGTTCAATATAGGCCTTCAAACTGAAGTCAAGTTGAGGAGTGAAAGCAGCCGTAAGTGTTTGGCCGATAGTAATCGGATAGTAGGTAACAGGACGCTTTTCTATGATGCTGTTCACATATTCTTCCGCCAGGCCGCTTCTTTGGGCGATCCCGGCGATAATCTCCTGATCATAATAGGCAATTCCGAGTATCTCAGCCAAACGTTTGCCAAGTTCACGTCCTCCGCTGCCAAACTCGCGGCTGATGGTAATAATCATATTATTTTTTACGTTTATGTATCCCTATCAACAAACTATCATTGCTCGTAGCGTTGAAAAAAACAAAACCCAATTTTCGCAGATGTGTCTCTGTAAGTTCTTGTCTGAAACTAATTGTCCGGACCTCAAATACGTTCTCAAGAATTTTTGAATATCTCGATTGTTCCACCTTGGAAACAATTCCGGTTCTGAATAATTCAATAATATTAAAAACATCTTCTTCGGAAAGCTTCCATACCTGAGCTTCGGTCAGATTTTTTAATATGTGTAAATATTCCAAATTCATAGCTGACTCTGTAATAGATATTTATTGAAATAAAAACTATGATTCTTTTAATATAAGTCGGGAAAGACTTTTATAATGTATCTATTTAAAAACAAAATAATTACAGCACATCAAATGTATAATTGACATAAAGTGCACATACCGATTACGATATAAAGAGAAAAAACACGCTTGTTTTATAAATACAAAAATACTTCTTCATAAAAATAGACCTATTATTATAGCGAATACAAATTTACGGACTTATAAACCCGCATAGCTTATACAAAATAGACTTTATCTGGCATGTTTTAGACAAATCAGGATGGGTATATTAGTACAAATATATAATTACTACCTATTTTCTCGATATTACTTCTGCATAATTCAGAAAAGTCTTGAACTGAATAAATCTTTTCCGTAGATAATAACTTTATAAAATAAAATATACTATATTTGCAATGCATTTACATTAGAGATATATTTAAAAACGATTAATCATATTATTATAAGATAACTATGAAAGAAGAATACATTTCCTATATAAGCAAAAACATCGGAAGGAAGAAAAAACAATCGTTCTTTGCAGTATTATGCATCTTTATTTCCTCGAGTATTATTTTAGGGAACTTCGCTTTGAATAACGGCATACAATATAAACTGAAAAGGGGAGTAAATGAAGCCATTTCAGGACAATGGACAATATATAAATCCGAAAATACAAAACTCAATATATTAGAAGCCCAATTGAAAGAACAATCAAAATTTATATGGACGGAAAACGACGATAAACAGATCTTGCAAATTTCACCTGACCTGATAATTAATAAAAGAGTTCGCTTTGGATCCTTGATTTCCTTAAAAGACGAAACATCATGGGTGAATATACACGCTCTTGAACAAGACCACTTAAACCGGTTAAAAGGACTTATTGAAATAGATAAAGGAAAAATGCCTGATGACGTATCCGGTATTCTGATCAGTAAAACTACCGCTGACGAATTACATTGCTCGGTGGGAGACAGCCTTTTATTGGTTGCGGATAATACCAATGACTATATGAGTGATGCAATCGCCGTGATCTCCGGCATATTCGAAGAAAACGGCTTAGCCTCGTTCATGGGCTATCATGCATTCATACCTTATGAAATGGGAAAAGACATCGTTCAACTATACGATGATGAATGTTTGGAAATAATCTTGAACTCCCGCTCTAATTCGGCCTTTTCTGCAATAACCCTGCAAAGCATAGAACCCTATGTAAAAAAGAGGCCTATCCCTCTCGATATGGCGTCATGGGACAAAACCATCCCATTGTTCCACTCCATTGCAAAAGTCTGGCAAAGTAGCGGATATATCATTCAACTATTATTTATCTCCTTTAGTTTAGTAATTCTCATTAATGTGATTTCGTTGATCGTTTATTCTCGTAAAAAGGAGTTCGGAACATTATTGTCCATGGGGTTCTCATGGAGAAAAATTGCGGCTATGGTCAGTTCCGAGTATTTGCTGTTATGCTGCCTTGGCGTGAGTTTAAGTCTTTGCATCACGGCAGCTATCATTCTATTTATTCCGGAAAAGGGGCTTTATATTTCATCGAAAGACTTGCAAGCAGCATTAATGACCGACTATTTGACTCCCATTATTTATCCGAAGAATTTTTTCTATGCATTGGCACTTTTTGCCATTACCACATTACTTGCCGTATGGATAAACGTATCCAGAATAAAAAAGCAGCGTCCTGTAAAACTGATTAACAACTAAAAGAAAAATGGAATCATTTATAAAACTAGCCTTTCGAAATGTAAAACGCAATAGGCACTCAACCGTGTTAAACGGCGTGGGAATAGTTCTTTCTGTTATTTCACTATTGTTTATTTTTTCTTTATCACGCGGTATTGAAGAGCAAATTGTTTCGCGAAATATACATTTTGAAACCGGTGCAATTATGGTGGATTTTGATGAAAAGACATCAAGTTTCGAAAACCTTTCGGGAGACAGCCTGCTGAGAAGTATCACGACAACTTTAAACAAAAACAAAGAGGTCTGCGGATATTCCTTTCGCATGTATCCTAAAAAAGCGACTTTATATTTAAATGATGATACACCATCGATCAATGTAATAGGTATCGCGGAATCCGAATTACCGCTGCTTTCGGAAATACTGAAACTCTTACAAGGAAACGCCGATTTTGGCAATATGAAAAAAGGGATACTGGTCAGTAACGGAATAGCAGAGGAATATAATCTAAAAATTGGAGATGAGTGTAATATTATGCTCCAATCGGTTGACGGACAAATAAATTTAAATGATTTCATTATAACTGGAATTTTCCGGTACACCTCACAGTTGAACAAAAGTAGCGTGTATATGCATTACGAAACAACCAAAGAATTATATAATGCTCACCTACCCTCCAAAATTATAGTCAACATTCATCATTTAGAAAGAGCGGAGGAAGTAAAAGATAGTTTGATACAACAATTAGGACGCATTCCTGCAAGCACATTAGAACTACCTAGGGAAGGCTTCCAAATCACTTCGTATAACGACCATGTGGGTATGGCAAAAACACTTTCGGGGATCAATCGTTACGGCATGCTAAGCATCGCAGTATTTTTACTGTCGATTTCCTTTGTGGGCATTTGGTCGATGCAGGTTGAAAACATCCATAACAGAAGCAAAGAAATAGGTACATTCCTATCGATGGGATTCACCCGTGCATCAGTCAAATCCATCTTTTTGTATGAATCAATCATTATCAGTCTAGTTTATTTCGGAATAGCCCTTTTGCTTATAATCACGCTTATTACAGGAATCAATATTCAGGAGGGTCTGTATCTCGGTGATAACGCTTCCTTTTCATTCGGATCCTCGATTATAAATCCGATATTAAGTATTAAAGATGTATGTATCGTATTTTTCATTGCAATATCTTATCCGTTATTAGCCACTATAGTTTCTCTCAATACACTCAACCATAACAATATAGTACAACTATTCAAAATCAATTAAACTTGCGAAATATGAAAAAAAACAGGTAGTTCTCTTTCTGATCTTATCCTCATTCCATTGTTTCTCTGGGAATCCATCAGTGCCGGACATCCTTGAGATATTGGATAAATGCTTTTATATAGAATATGGTACAACAAAGATGGAAGTATTGAAAAATGAGAAAATTATCCGGTATTACGACATGGAAATATTTCGCCGGAAAGATAAATTAAGGATGGAATTTTTAGCTCCAGCAACAGAAAAAGGGCGGAGAATGCTTAGCGACGACGATAATCTGTGGATGTATCTTCCACGAACAAGTAAGGTGATGAAGTTGCCTTTCAAACAATCGTTTATGGGAAGCGATGCTTCAAACCGCGATTTAATGCGCATGGCGTATCGAAAAGATTATATCATCGTCAAAACAACTGAAAAAAGCAAAAACATCCTTGAGTTGGAACTTAAGGCCAAAGACGCTTCGGTTTCTTATAATAAAATGATTGTCACCATGGACATGACGACTCTATCGCCTCTTAAACAAGAAATGTTCAGCCTTTCGGACAAACTCATCAAAACCATGCTGTTTGAGAATCCGGCAAAAGTTGACGGTATATATATTCCTTCTACCTTTATTATCATCAACGAATTACAAAAGAATACCATCACCAGAATGTATTATTCGAATATGCAACGGACACATAACAAGCCGGAAGAATTTTTCACCTTGGCATCCATCAAGAAATAAAATGAAGATCAAGATTATACTCGTTATCATCTGTTGGAATCTATTGCACGTCTATCATTTGCGTGCACAATCGGATCAGTTCTTTTATCAAATGATATTCGAAACAAAAATCGGATATAACGACATCGATAAAAAATCAGCTTTAAATCCAAATAATTTTATAGGTATAAATTCATTTCATTCATTATCGCAGTTCTATCCGGTTGTCGGTTTTAAAAATTCACTGAATACGACTCAAACAGCCTTTCAAGCAGAAGCTATTGTGCAAAATTACAATTTTGAGCGTGACTCTACATTATTCGGAATGCAAGAATTATACGGTCAAATCTCTTTTGAAGACAAGCATCATCTTACCGTAGGGAAAAAGCGATTGGATTGGGGAACCGGATTAATATGGAACCCTACCAATTTCTTTATCCAAAAAGATCCCTTGCGTACCCAAAACCGGTTAGAAGGGATCTTCATGCTCAACTATACCTATATCGCAAAGAAAGGAGAGTGGAATATGTATCTTTTTCCCGATAAAAGAATAAGCGATTTCAAAATGGCTGCAAAGTACAATTATTCAGGCGATAAAGTAGATGCGAGTATTTCATTTTTAGAATATGGACGACGCCAACAATTCGGAATGGACCTCTCTTACGGCGGAAGTGTTTTCACAGCATACGGCGAAGGAGTTATAAAAAATTTCACACAATCTTATGGAATCGATACAAAAGGGCATTTAATTACTCCTGACGTCAGAAATGGAAAATTCTATGCCGAATGGGTTATCGGAGCTTCGGTATTATTAAACGCTCAACTGACGCTGAATGCAGAATACCGGTATCGTGGAGATCAATTGAGCCGTGACGGTATAAAAATATATAAAGCATATTTACCGGCGAATACAGTGCTTTACGATGCGGTCAGCATCGGCAAACACTCGCTTTTCGGGAATCTGACTTATAGTGACCTTTACAGCAGATGGTCGATTCAATGCCGAAACTTCTACGATCCCGTATCCGGCCAATGGATCATTTCTCCTTTAGGGATACGTACGCTCAATAATTTTCAGGCCGAAGTCTCCGCGATGATTTATAGTCAGTCTTTCAACCTTTTTCATTCACAAATAAATATATTGATTAGTTACAGTTTTTAATTTACACAATATGAAAATCATTATTCGTTTAAAAGATATTTGTAAGGATTATAGCAACGGAAAAGTAAAAAACCGCGTATTGAACAACTTCTCATGGGATTTCAAGAAACATAGCTTTACCATTCTGGCCGGGCCTTCTGGTTCCGGAAAATCCTCTCTGCTTAATATTTTAGCCACATTGGATGAACCTAACAGTGGAGAGTATTATTTGGATAACAAACGATTGAATTTTGAAGATAAAAAATCGTTAACCGAAATCCGGAAAAAACATTTTGGTTTTGTGTTTCAATCCTTCAATTTGATTCCGGTACTCAATGCATTGGAAAATGTGGAACTTCCTCTTACATTATTCGACTATACCCGCCCACAACGGCGTGAAATGGCGGAAAAGGCTTTGACACTGGTCGGATTAGAAAAAAAATATCGGAACCGCCCGGGAGAAATGTCGGGTGGTGAACAACAACGTACAGCTATTGCACGTGCCATTGTACGACATCCCGACATTATTTTCGCCGACGAACCTACGGCCAACCTCGACAAGCAAAATGCACTGCATATTATCGACTTGATGAAAAAATTGAATGAGGAAGATGGACTTAGCTTTATTATCGCTAGTCATGACGAAAAAGTTATCCGCACCGGAAAAGAAGTAATTCGTTTGGGCGAGTAGTATTGCTTAAACGCATGAAATGTATTATATTTGCACATAGATTATTTTACAGAATAAAAGATTCTAAACAATGAAAGAGCGAGAACTCAATAACGATGAAAGTTTTAAACTCATCATCCAAATGATTCATAATGCCCGGACGAATATAAGAGCGCGGATCAACAGCCGTATTTTATTGTGCTGGGGTTATGTGTCGGCGGGGATGTCGGTGATTATATTCTTTTTGAAAACCCAACTACCCGCATTTGGGTATTCTTCGCTGTTGTGGCTTGTGGTTCCGATAATTTGTTATCCGGTTTCCCTATATCTGTCAAGAACAGAACAGACACAAGAAAAAACATTCTTTGACCGATTAATAAATTATATATCTCTGCTTTTTATCGTAACCTGTACAACGGTTGCTTTTTCTACGTTTATCGCTGAATATCCGGTTTTCTTTATTGAAGGCTTACTTATTTCAATATGGGTAACCCTCGTTGGATTACTCGTGAAATATAAATCGGTCGTGTGGGGCGGAATCATTGGCATTATCTTGTCACATACCCTTTTATTTCTTCCTCAAAGTCATTACCAAATACTGCTTTTCGCCCTTATTTTGGTTATCTCCGTTATTATTCCTGCACATTTATTTCAATCGGGCATTTCAAAAAAATAACCGTGTATGTTTGTTCCTTTAAACCCTTTGTTACATTCCGAACTGCGTTTAGCCATCATGTCCCTGCTCATATCGGCAGAAGAAGCCGATTTTATGGATATGATGGAACAAACAAAAGCAACGCCCGGCAACCTTAGCGTACAAATCGAGAAGCTGAGGAAGGTCGGTTATTTGGAAGTATCCAAATCGTTTAAGGCGAAGCGTCCTCGCACGACATGTAAGATTACCCAAAAAGGCATCGATGCGTTTGAGGAATATGTAAAAGCGTTGAAGTCCTATTTATAAGGCTCTCCCGGAGAAATTCAAAGCATTTTTATCTTCCAAGCACGGGAAGGACGTCTTACCCATGGTTCAACCTACATTGCAGCAGTATCCGTGTTCTGAAAGCTATCCGTAGCGGATGGCTTTTGCATTTATTACAGATAAACTCTTTTTTGTATCCATAGAACTGGTCAATCTTTCGTATTTTTGCCCCCCGTTTATGACAGGTGTAAATATGAAGCCCGATAAAGAAATTTTTGAGAATCATAATTTGGATAAATTCACAATCGAACTATTCAAATTGGAAGATATGAATGAATCACTCTTTCAAAACCACAAACGATATGATTTTCATCAAGTAATATGGTTTACGGAAAGTAGTGGAAACAACTCTTTCTTTATAGATTTTAATGAATTTACGATAAAAGAGGACCGGATTGTTGTAATATTTCCCGGACAGATGACTAAAATGGATATTCATGGCAAGAAGGGATTTCTATTTGCCATACATAACGATATCTTTTTCAGTATAAATCAAAACATAAATTCCGATTACCTGAATGGATATTTCTCAAATGTATTTATATCTCTGAACAATCAGGAAAAGAGGATATTGGAATTTTTGATAATTCTGATTTTACAGGAATATAAAGGATTAAATAGAGTCGTATTAATGGAAAGTTATCTGCAATCGTTTTTATTTCATCTCTCCTCCTTTTTAAAGGAAGATACCCTTGCCCGAAATAAAAATGATCTTCTCTTTGCTCATTTCATCCAATTAAGCGATAAATACTTTATTAATAAGCGTGAAGTGAATTTTTATGCGCAAGAATTGTCGGTAACGCCAAAAAAGCTAAACGAACTGGTAAAAACGATAACAGGACTGACTTCTAAGCAGTTCCTGGAAAAACGTCTTATTTTGGAAATAAAAGAAGAGATTATTCGAGGAAAAAAGAATCTGAAAGAAATATCATTTGATTTAGGATTTAGTGAACCGTCGTATTTTACCCGTTTTTTTAAACAACAAACATCCATGTCTCCAAAAGAATTTATAGAAGGCCTCTCTGTTTTTTTATCCAACTAATCGGACGAAAAGTATAAGCGCTATGCCTGTTGAACGCTCTACCTTTGCGCGAAAAAAAAATGAAAGGTTTAGGTTTATCACAATGGGGCATAATCATTATTTTATCTTTTCTTACAGCTTTGGAACCGCTGAGTACCGATTTGTATTTACCTGGTTTTATAGCTATTTCGGAAACCTTTAATGTTTCTGTTGCCTCCGTCCAGATATCACTGTCAACATTTCTGGGAGGGTTTGCGCTTGGTCAATTATTTTGGGGACCTTTGGCCGACAGGTTTGGAAGAAAAAAGCCGATCTTCCTCTCTCTTCTTATTTTTATCCTTGCTTCCCTGGCGTGCGCTCATGTTAAGACAATAGAACAATTATGGGGCGTACGCTTTATCCAGGCTATCGGAGGATGTGGAGGAGTGGTAATTTCCCGTTCCATTATAACCGATTATTTTAAGAAAGATCAGACCTTAAAGATGTTTAGCATATTAGCGATGATAATGGGGATTGCTCCCATTATAGCTCCATCATTGGGCAATATTATTTTAAAATTCCTGAGTTGGAGAGGCTTATTTGGAATATTGGCTATCTTTGGGGCATTGTTCTTTGTACTTACGTTATTTTTCTTGCCTGAAACAAATAAAAATCCTGTAAAGTCAGAGACTAACGTCCTAAAAGGCTATTTAAATATCCTGAAAGTACGGAAATTCTTTATTTATTCATTGGTTGCAGGTATCGCAAATGGGATTTTAATGATTTATACCTCCACCGGACCTTTTTTAATATTGGAAATAGCGGGTCTTTCCAAAGATATGTTCAGTTTGATCTTCGCTATAAATGCGGTTGGGTTGATGATTGGTTCATCCATAATAAGCTTCTTGCAGAAATATATTGTCCCAAAAAAAATAGTAAAATACACCCTCTTTATCATGACTCTTGCCAGCGTGGTAATGCTAATAATAATATCTATGGATATTTCCAAGAGCCTAATTTTGAGTGTATTTTTTATTTATCTTTTTACGATCGTCTTTTCTATCGGTATTTTATTCCCGACCACAACAGATTTAGCAATAACTCCATTCTCCGGCAGTAGCGGTACGGCATCATCGTTGTTCGGGGCAATCCAAATTGCAACCGCTTTTGTCTGTACGCTTATTTCCAGTCTTATGATGGACGGAACGATTCTCACTATTGGAATTGAATTTTTCTTGTGCTGCGTAGTCGGATTCGTGGTACTTTTTGCTAAGATAAAAAATTGATTTCGATTGAGCAACGCTTGCGCCGGCAACAGCCTCCTCCTTGACCCGTCGCTTGCGTTTCGCCGTTTTCGCCCAATCAATGGATATTAAAAGAATGTGGAAACGACAAAACCTATCCGATCCGTCATAATTTTGGCACTGTTCGGGATCAGTTGAAACGTCTGTTGGAACCCACAATCCCCGAAGCGTTGATTTCGGGTTTGAAAAATCAAGGCCTTTCTTGAAGATACAAAAAAACAAAGCCGCCTTTTATAGAAAATGGCGGCTTCATTTTTTGAATATCGAGAATCTTTTATTTTCCGTTTACTTTGTTGTCGATCGTTATACTTTTTGAGTTCACGTCATAGACATACGTTCCGGAATAGGACGGGCAGCAATGGGCATCATCTTCGGCATAAAGACTGTAAGCGCCTTTCACACCGTTTTCATATCCGGTAATGGTGGTTGTTTCGTCCAGAAAATTGTTCGAAACCGATTTGAATGTCTTGTCGGATTCTTTCAACTTGTTGTATTCGGCTAAAATTGCATTTTTTACTTCAGTCGTCAATGCGTCATTTATTTTATATGAGTCTCCGTCAGAATAAACCAATCGGGCATAAGTTGGAGTTCCTCCATTATGGCCGCTGCAATTTTCACTCATAAAATAAATTAAAAGGTCTTGTTTGCCATCGCCATTGACATCAGCCTTTTGCGATCCGTAAGCATTTTCATCGGCAGGCAAGCCGTTTTCCTGATTCGGATTCTGATTGCTCCAGCTTGCGAGATCTCCCGTGCAAGGCTGTCCGATCTGTTTGGCATCGAGCAATTCTTGTTTCCATTTTGTGATTTCGTCCTTAGCATCAAGCTCCTGTACCAGAGCTTGCGATTCGGTCGTTTGATTTGATTTTGAATTCCCTTTACAAGAGAATAAGACAATGATTCCCATTAAGGGTAGAAGTTGTAAAAATAGTTTTTTCATTTCAACTCAATTTTTAATAGTTTGTTGTTCTGTTAATCTTACGTCACAAAATTAGTAAATTAGTGGATAGGCGGTGTGTCGTCACCTATAATTAATATTAAAAGCAACACTCCTCTGATCTCCTGTGGAATAATTTCTATTCTTTTTCTCCGAATTCCGTTTGTCGGCTGTCTACTTCTTTCAATTTCAAAATATTATATTTCTTAAGTCAATTCCTATCCGGGTATGCCATATGAAGGAAAAGGGCTATTCCCCTCCCCCATTTAAACACCGGAATTTCATTCTGAATGTAATAAAATTTGTATCTTTCTTCTATAAATTCCCCCCATATTCAAAGAAAAATGGAGCTAAAT
>ENA-UOOK01001410-UOOK01001410.1-fermentation-metagenome-genome-assembly--contig:-NODE-1410-length-31643-cov-3.618716_pt1 | contig 31643 bp, 27 predicted proteins | sample MGYA00245777_ERZ724023 | MGnify/ENA primary metagenome ERZ724023 (study PRJEB28704, sample SAMN03018312) | fermentation metagenome | biome: anthropogenic terrestrial biome; feature: soil; material...
CTGCTCAGAAGAGGTATGCCTGTTATGCTGTAGGGTTCTATAATCAGGAAAATCTTTTCGATACTTGTCATGATGCGGGTAAGAATGATTATGAATTCCTGCCAAATGGGAGCGCCCATTGGGACAAACTCCGGTATACGCATAAGATTCATAACATGGCACGTGCTTTGGCAGATATAGGTACGGATGTACTTCCTGGCGTAGGTTGTGCGATGATCGGTATGGCTGAGGTCGAAAATGACAATGTCCTCAACGATCTGATTGCCCAACCTCCTTTGAAGGCTCGTGGTTATCGCTATATCCATATAGAAGGGCCTGACCGCCGTGGTATAGATTGTGCGCTGCTTTATAATCCTGCTCTTTACTCGATAAAAAATGTCAAATTGATCCAATATCATCAGGAATTAGCTAAGGACAGTGCATTCAAGACCCGTGGCTTCCTGACTATCAGTGGTGTCCTGGCCGATGAGCATGTTTCTGTTATCGTCTGTCATTGGCCGAGCCGCTTCTCCGGCAGTTTCTATCGTGAAAGTGCAGGACGTCAGGTGAAGGTCATCAAGGACTCTCTGTTGAGAGACGACCCGGACTGCAAGGTAATCGTAATGGGGGATATGAATGACGATCCGACCAATGCCAGTATGTATAAATACCTGGGTGCAAAGCCTGAGATCGATCAGGTGGGACCGGATGAAATGTACAATCCTTGGTATAATATACTGGCCAAAGACGGAAAGGGAACCCTGAGTTATAAGGGCTCGTGGGACCTCTTCGATCAAATTGTGATGACACCTAACCTGTTGAACAAGAAAGGACAGCGCGACTATTCTACTTTGAAATTCTGGAAAAATGAGATAGCTATACGTGATTATCTCGTCCAGCAGTCTGGACCTTATAAAGGGACACCGAAACGGACAACTGCAGGTGGTGTTTGGCTGGACGGCTATAGTGACCATTTCCCGGTCGTGGCTTATTTCCTGAAAGAGAAGAGCAACTGATACAGGACCTGATGAATCCTATGAAATTTCAAGGAGGAGTGATGAACTGTACAGGGAAGATTGATAACAAGGAGGACGGAACGGGAGAACCGGAAATAGAGTCGCATCCTTTTGAGCCTTGGCTGCCTGAAGGTGCACGTCTGTTGATGCTGGGGACTTTTCCGCCTGCTCCTAAGCGTTGGTGTATGCCTTGGTACTATCCTAATTTCCAAAACGACATGTGGCGCATCTTCGGCATTCTATTTTTCAAGGATAAGGAACATTTCATCGTTCCTGACGAGAAACGTTTTGATCTTCCTGCAATACAGGATTTTCTAAGGTTGCATCATATCGCCATCTTTGATACCGCATTGTGGATACGCCGGATGAAAGGTACGGCTTCTGACAAGGATCTCGAGATCGTCGAACCGACAGATTTAGATGGCTTGCTCCGCTCCTTACCTCAATGTCGCGGCGTGCTTACAGCGGGGCAGTTGGCCACGAAGGTATTTACGGATCACTATGGTATCAATGCCAGGCACTTGAAGATGGGGGAGTATATGGAATTTTCTTTTGAAGGAAGAACTCTTCGACTTTACCGGATGCCGAGCAGCAGCCGTGCTTACCCGATGGCTGTAGAGAAAAAGGCGGTTTATTACAAGAGGATGTTCGATGATCTGCTTTAGGAGGATAGAAATTAATGTAAAAGAATAGATAATGTCTGATAAAATTACAATAATAGGAATAGCCGGTGGTACAGGCAGTGGAAAAACTACGGTAGTGAAGAAGATCGTTGCGGCCTTGCCTCCTAACTACGTGGCAGTGGTACCACAGGATTCTTATTATAATGATACCACGGATATGACGGATGAGGAGCGCCATGCAATCAATTTTGATCATCCGGATGCCTTTGACTGGAAACTGCTTATCAAGCAGATCAACGAGTTGCGTCATGGCCGTGCGGTAGAGCAACCTACTTATTCTTATCTGCAATGTAACCGACTTGCTGAAACCATCCATGTTGAGCCGAAACGGGTAATCATTATAGAGGGTATCATGACCTTGCTGAACAAGAAGCTCCGCGAAATGATGGACTTGAAGATTTACGTGGATTGTGATTCTGATGAACGGCTTATCCGGAATATCCAGCGGGATACAATTGATCGGGGACGTACGGTGTCTATGGTGGTTGACCGCTATCTGAAAGTATTGAAACCGATGCATGAACAGTTCATAGAACCTACAAAGCGTTATGCAGATCTGATTATCCCCGAGGGTGGGGAGAATATCAAGGGTATTGATATTCTATGTAAATATATCGAGGGACTGATCCTGGAAGAAAAGTCTGAAAAAGAATAACTCTCCTTTGTACTTGTCTTGTGTATCGGATCAGTGCCCGATCATTCTTTCTTCTTACTTGTATCAACTTTTTCAGTCTGTTCAGAACTGTCCGTTTGGGGATGATAGTGCTGGGCGGCTTGTGTGAATGCTTTCTTGCAGCGTGCTGCCTTAAAGGAATTGATACCCTCTACGACTCCGTAAAGAATCATACACCATCCGATGACGATCAGTGGCGCGGCGGCTATTACTGACGGTTTGATCAGTGCGACCAGACCTACAAGAAGGATGATGGAAGGGAAAATCCAGAAGGCTGCCCCTATCTTGGCAAACTTCTTTACTGTGGCAAGATTAAGAAACTGATTGAGTGCTCCAAGAATCAGAATCAGTGCAAAGACTATGGTCAGGGCATTGACAAAGTTGTTTGGAATTAATGCCAGGATGATACCTAATACAACGCTTCCCAATCCTACTATCGGAAAGGTGGGCTTCTGACCGGTCAGTTGGTCACCGTTGGCACCATAGATAATCGTATCTGATGCGTGCTTCTTAGTGCTATAATAGGTGGCAATGGAGATAATTCCGGATATCAGAAAGAGTACTCCGATAATGATGGTTATCCATGTGACTGTCTGATCACGGAATCTGACTAATAAAATGCCTACGATGATGGCTATGATAGCTCTGAAAAAATGACTTTGTAATACTTTCATAAATCTATTTCTTTTAATTGAGCAAATCAGATGATCCTGATTTGCCTTAAGATATACATCGTTTGTATTCTAATTTCTTGCAAATTTACTAAAAACTTTGTGCTTCGTTCTCCCTTTCTCGCTTTTTTATTAATTTTGCACGTAAATTTAAACTAAATGACAACATTGTATTTGGTTCGCCATGGTGAAACGGTGGCGAATGCTGCACAGATCTTACAGGGACAGCGGCAAGGACAGTTAAATGAGAAAGGAATACGGCAGGCTGAAGAAACACGTGACCAACTGCTCCATGAATCGATAGACGTTTTTGTCTCAAGTGATCTGAAACGTGCGGTAGATACTTGCAGAATCATTGCTGAGCCTCATGGCGTAACTGATATTGTCACCACTCCTCTATTGCGTGAACGTGATTGGGGGAGTTTTACGGATAAATTCATTCCTGATCTGAAATGGGACAAGGAATGGCCTGATGATATTGAATCTTTGGAAAAGATGAAATCCCGAGCCCGGAATTTCCTGACCTGGTTGAAAGTGACCTATCCGGATCAAACGGTTTTAGCGGTTGGACATGGAATCATCAATAAGGCTATTCATAGTGTCTACTATAAAAAACCGATGAATGAAATTCCTAAGATGGGGAATGCTGAAGTTCGGGTTTTCAAACTCTGATAGTCTTTTTATGCACTTGACAGGCAACAGTTATCGGAGTTGTTTATAGATTTTCCTGTAAAAATAACAGCGGAGCAACCTCCCGGTCGTCCCGCTGCTCAATCTTTATAATTCTCTAATTTGTCCTGAAAACTAAAAATGCTATTATTTTGTTATTTTACTTGATTTCTTGTTTAGTGATGCCCGCCGAAGTTACCGTGTGAACTTTCTCCTGAACCTCTTGAGTTCCCCCGTGAGCCTCCGAAGTTGCCGTTTCCGAAAGATGAACGGTTGGGAGATGTGTTTGTACGCGAACGAGAGGAACCGAAGGTTGAGTTGTTATCGGAATTAGACCTTGGTGAGAATGTCTGGTTCGGGACAGATGTGTTTTGAGGGAAAGAACGGCCACTTCCGAATACACTGTTACTATTGCGCTTGACCGTCGTGCGTGTACTGCTCTGTCTGCCGAATATCCCATTGTGATTGGAGCGATCTTTTTGATCCTGATCTATCGGATCGAATGAATTGTTGTTCTGGAATCCTGCATTTCTCGTATTCAAGTTGCCGAAAACACGCCCTTGCCCGAAGTCTCCCCGGTTGAAAGCATCCCTCATTCCAACTTCATTTCTGTTGTAGTTGCGCCTTCCGAAGTCTTGTCCACGATACCAACTCCTGCCGCCATTGCTTCTCCAACTGTGTCCGCCTCGGTAATTGACGATGAATGTCGGAGCTCCGAAATAATAGTAGTTACGTTGTGGATAGCGGGCGTAGATTCTGAAGTGCCAGTAATCACCGTCCCAGTAAAGTGGGCGGTAGAAGTAGAGGTCGTTGAGGTAATTATTGTATTGCCAGCTTAACAGAATATAACTCAAATCCATATTCCGCTGTCTCCAGTAAGAACCATAGACATCATCGTAATTATCAATATTGATCAGATAGTCCAGGTTAACCTCATAAGCTGCCTGGTACTGTTCATCAGTCAGATTCAACTCATAGGCCATCTTATCTGTAAGGAAGAGAGCCTGATCTCTGGCTTGCTCGTAACTCATTGCGCTTACTGTACCTGTAAAGGTGAAAAGTGCTATAAGTGCTATAATTATCTTTTTCATAATGATATGCTTTTAATATTCCATATTCCTCTTTCCTATTGCAAAGCTATATTAAAATAGAGACTTTAAACAAGGTTTTTCCCTAAAAGAGTAGGGAAAATCCCTATCATACAGAAATAGAATGAGAATGACTGATGAAATTTTACGATGGTCTGCACAACTTTACGTACCTGAACGGATGGGAAAGAGGGCTCAGCCTGCACTTGCTATATGGAGAAAATAGGAGAAAAATGTAGAAATAAACTGAAAATATTTTGCTAATTCAGTTTTTGGCCTTATATTTGCATCGCTATCTTTGGGGCTGTTTTGGATTTGACGGCAAGTCGGGATGGTATGTAAGCATGCGGAGCCTCGTTGGCTAGCTCCTGAATCTGAGTGAACAAAAATTTAATTGGCGAAAACAATTACGCTCTCGCTGCCTAATCGAAGTATAGTAGATTTTGGCTCAATCCCGTTACTAGGTGATGGGACGAGACATCGCTCAAGGGATGTTGTTCCGAATCTTCTTGATCAAGCGGTGCAGGTAAATCGGAAATAGTTTTGTCAGGCCTCGCTGGCGGAATGAAACTTTTGAGGATAAGGCTGTAGTTGGTGGTCCAGGTCTTGCTGCAGCACGAAAATTAAGGCAGGAATAAGCATGTAGAAAGCGTATGGTTTCCTTGTTCGGACGCGGGTTCGAATCCCGCCAGCTCCACAAATTGAAAATAACGGAGAAAATATTCTAATATAGAATTTTTTCTCCGTTTTGCTTTTAGCAGTATCTGATCTGTTCTTTTCTTCCCCCTTTTATTTACCAAGTAATTTTATATATTCCGGTGTAATAGGGGATAACGCATATTTGGACCTTGTCATATCTTCTTTACCATACTCCCCGATTCTGTCATACACAATAAATTCTTGAGAAGTCAACTTTATGATATCCCAGAATGAATTTCCTCCCCAAAAGATGACATTAAAGTTTTTGTCGTAAAATGTCCATCTTCCATTTTGTTTGGAGATATTATATTCTGTTCCATTGAAAGTTACTATAGTGCATACATAGGTGCCATTCCTTGAGAAATCATATAAACAGGTGTTCATGTCTCCGTTCTCTAATTTTATAGATTCCCCCATCCAAGTTGTATCACAGATTAAAGAGACCCTTTTATTGTCGGAATAATTATTGTCGTCTAATTGACTACAACTACAAATAAGTAGCAGTATACATGTGATTTTTAAGATTAATTTCATCTTTTTTCTTTTATATATTGGCAAATATACAAAATTTTATCATACAGGAATAATAAGTTACACTGTGATGCTGTTTGTATGGTCATTGGAAAACACAAAAAAGGCAACTGGTATGCTGATTATGTCTGCTTGCGCTTTAAGGCATCAAAGATCTCTGACGTCTGATTCTTAACGATATATTCATTGTTTCGCTCTATGGTGCATAGCGCTCTGCGCTATGCACCATACAGCTTTTAAATGATTTCTATGGATAGAAAAATCAAGTTAGATTCCAAGAATCCGCTGATTCCATAATCACAAGCAATGAGAGTTGATTATAGAAAAGCAAATATCAGTTATAAAAATAAAAGGGTACTAAATGTTATGCTCAAAATCAGATCTTTTCCCCAAATTAATCATTATCTTTGTGCCCATAAATGGCATGCAAATTGCTGCTAAAAACAGATAACTTCAAGGTATCAGATATGGCATTAGGAAAATGGATTGGTGGTTTTCTGGGGTTCATCACCGCAGGGCCTCTCGGAGCACTTGCAGGATTCGCACTGGGAGCACTCTTTGACCACGGGATTGATCAGGTCAATACAGAAACAGGAAGCACCAACTTCCAGCACACAGGATATAATGATGAAGGAACATATAGTAATCAATACTATCAAAGGAACTTTGAAGGTCAGCGCAATTCCTTTATGTTTTCTCTGCTTGTACTCTCCTCTTATATTATCAAGGCCGATGGAAAGGTTATGCATTCCGAAATGAATTTCGTGCGCAATTTCCTGCATCAGAATTTCGGAGAAGCATCTGTCCGCCAAGGACAGGATATTTTACTCAAACTTTTTACGAAACAAGACGAGATAGGCTCTGGTGAATTTAAGGGTGTCATACGGGACTGCTGCATGCAAATCACCCGTAATATGCTTTACGAGCAACGCCTTCAACTGCTCAGTTATCTGGCAATGATCGCTCAAGCCGATGGAGTTGTTTCACATGAAGAGATAGAAGCTTTGAATTTTGTCGCTATCAACCTTGGCCTGACTGAAGCTGACGTCGAATCCATGCTCAATCTCAGGAACGGAGGAAACAACTTGGATGCCGCCTATAAAGTACTCGGCCTTTCTCCGGATGCGACAGATGAGGAAGTAAAGACTGCCTATCGTAAACTTGCTTTGAAAAATCACCCGGACCGTGTCGCTACCCTTGGTGAGGATGTAAGAAAAGCTGCAGAAAAGAAGTTTCAGGAAATCAATGCAGCTAAAGAAGTTGTGTTCAAAGCGAGAGGGATAAGATAAGTCGGATTAAAAATTTGATTATGGACCATTTACCCAAAGACCCTGCAATATTGGTATCCAGCATTAATATGTTATTAAGGGATGAAGAATTTGATTCCCTTGAATCACTTTGCTATTGCTATAACAAAGATCCGAAGGAATTGACTCATTATCTCAGAAAAGCCGGGTATACCTATAGTAAGCGCCAACATCAGTTCAGACCAATCGGATTTGACAAATGCACAAAGCCGCAAATCTGATCCTGCTATTGCTTTTCATAATCAGAATCCATGGTTAGATAATCTGAACCATTCCCCCCTGACTCACAATAGTTTCTCAAGTCTGTCAACAGCATTAGACAGATCCTGAGGAAAGGTAGAATGATCATGAAGAAACTCAGATTTCCCCTCACCAATCTTTTCATACAACTCTGCATTCATAGCTTCAGCATACGAACTAATAGTATACTCAATATGATCTTTCACTGGCTCCTTATCAATCAATTGGTATAAGTTCCATTTTTGATGGAAGAAACTATAAGCTTCGGCAATACTGTCTTTTGTTATCATACCCATTCACATTAAAGATCCGTTAAACAACACCTTATCTTTCCTATCGCATATCTCTCACAAGTCAACAGAACCAGTAGAAGAATGATAATACGAATACAGGAACAGACAAAGTTACAAAAAATCCACATAATCCAGTCTATTCCATCAAATATTTTATACAGTCAGAACACTGATACCAGTACTCAAAAAAAGAGCCTATGTGTAGTCTTTTGCTTCAGAAAATCCCAACTTCAAGCTATTTCTTTCAAAAATAAGGAACATTTTCATTCAGACACATCATTTTGAGACATCAAAATGATGAAGAAATTGATGAAAAAACCAAAATAAAGAAGTCTACGATCACTAAAAAACGGTTTCAAGTAAAGACTTTTAAGGAAAAAAAGGGGTTTTGATGAAAAAATGAAGTAAATAAGCAAAAAAAACAGAAACTAATATGCTGGTTTAAATTCTTTTTGTATCTTTGCACCGTGAGCAATCAAGTTTAAATTGTATCTGTCTTCTCTTGTTTTAGTTCGTCCTATAAGCGACTCACTCATCGAAACCGGCAACAATCAACTTTCTTGTTTATAAAGTATAAACTGTCACGAAGACATTCACAGGTAATTGTGGTGCTTTCGATGAATCAACAACAAAAAAGAGGAACTATCAGTTAGAAATATGAATTTACAGAGCAGGGTGCCAGATTGAGAAACTGGCAAAATGACCTTTATATCCCATGTCGTTATATTCTCTAACGACACCTTATCACCGTAACATTTTTATGTTTAAATAGTCATCACAGACTTAAAATATTTGAATTTTGGGTTTTTCCAGTTCATTCCGTGTCTGGTTAGTACTTAATCAAGAAGTATTCTATTACTGTAAGAAACTATGATAAGATGATAAGAAGGCAAAATGAAAAGATAATAAAACGGAAAGAAAAGACTATAGCCGTAACAGGAACAAATGCCTGTCATACGGATTATATAAAAAAGAAATATTATTCATTAATTAGAACAGTTTAATTTAATTCAAAACAAAATGAACATTTTTGTATCACGTCTGAACTTCAAGACAACCGACGAAGGTTTAAAAGATTTATTTGCAAACTATGGTGAAGTAACTTCTGCAAAAATCATCAATGATCGTGAAAGCGGTCGTTCACGTGGCTTCGGCTTCGTTGAAATGGCTGATGATGAAGAAGCTAAGAAAGCCATTGACGAACTCAATGGTAAAGAATTTGACGGCAGAGAAATCGTTGTTGCTGAAGCTCGTCCAAGACCAGAGCATTCACAGCGCGGCAATGGTGGTTACAGCCACGACAGATATTAATTGATTGACCGGCTCTGTCAACAAAACAAGAGCCAACAACCAAGCGATCCGTAAAGTATTTCCGAGGAAATCATTCCGAAAGAAATAGAGAGTGACATCCGATTCATCCTGCTGTTCAAGCAGATGAAAAGCCTTAAAGAGCGAGATATAATAACAGGGTCCTGAGGACTCCACAAAAAATATATATATCCCAGAATAGAGCGGTAGAAAGAATCAAATTCTTTCTACCGCTTTTTGTTTCATTACTCAAACACCCATCATGATACCTGTCAATTATTTCTTTTCCTCAGAAGAAAAATACTTATCACCCGTTTCTTTGACAGATTTCCGAGCATATTTATCAGGATATCCAAGACGCTCGACAGTAGCCCCTATTCCTTCAAAAGTACGGATGAACTGTCCGTTCTTATCTGGCTTGACGGACATATCGTTATATTTCACCATCAGATAAGTACGAAGAACTTTCCACATCATCATGTTATCAGCAATACTGCCCTGCGGGAATTTTGATTTGCCGTGCAATTTTTGCAACTTTGTTCTTGGAACCTAAATCAATAAAATGATTAGGCTGGAAACTGCTAACACCAGTAGACTTTACTTTGCCTTCTTCATAAGCATCTTCCAAAGCACGGTAAGCGCCACAATAATCACAACAAAGTTTGGTGATAGATTCAAGATTATGCGATTTTGCTCAACATAAAAATCCTCATCCTCGGAATACGATTAAAATTGCAAACCGAAAATGAGGTAAAAATAAAGAATAAAAAGCCCTCTGACACAATTTATTTGACATCCCATCTACAAACAAACTACAGTGAACCATTATTATTTCACTCTTCTATAAATTCTTCTCTTTTATAAGTGACAGCCGGGCTATAAGGTAACAAACTGTAGATTCCGCCCCTTGATTCAAATTAATATTATTTTCTTCAAGTCCGTCATAACAACCACCTGTAGCCGGATTATATATAATTTGATGAAGGTGATTATTGCCCAAAAACCAACTGAAAGCATCTTTTTGCTTTTGGATATACTTTTTATCATGAAATATATCATAAAACTTATTCAAGGCAATTACCGTACCTGCGACGTCAACAGGCTGTTCTCCATATTTTATATTTGTTTCTCCTTTTTTCAGCCAATTATGATTTGAAATGACCTTAATTTTTCCTTCAACAAAAATTTCATCTAACAGGAAATCAAACGATTCTTTTGCGATATCTTTGTATTGTTCATTCTTTGTAACAGTATATGCATATAACAAACTTTCAGGTAATATCGCATTTTCGTATGTCAAGCCATTCTCAAACCATTTCCATGAATCATCTTTTGTAGCTATATATAAACCTGTCAATTTGTCGGCTAATGTCTGAATCATATCAGAAACTTCACGCGAAGGATTTTTTGTAAAATAGAGGCATAACCCTTTAATTGTAAAAGCGATACTTCTAGGGAATTGCATCTTTTTGAGAGTGGGGAAAATAAATTTAATGGCTCTCTCTGCTTTTATAACAGATGCTTTCAATTGATCATTACGAAGAGAGATCAAATATCCAAGAGCCCAGATTGCCCGTCCATTACTGTCTTCCAACGAGACATCATTATTTTGTGAAATAAAATTTCCGTATTGATCCACATAATTCTTTAAAGATCCATCATTTTGCATGCAAAGTAAAATAAAATTCAAATATAACTCAATATATTTTGCATTTTCGGAATACTCTCCATTCTCATCTGCCATACAAAGAGCTATAAGTGCACGGGCATTATCATCAAGCGTATAGCCAGAACCTAAATCCGGTTGATTTCCTTTCGAGAATTGTACAATTCCTAATTTCTTAGTCATACTCTTAATATGGTCCAAATTGATTTCTGGTAAGGAATAAGTTAAAGGAGTGTTGGAATGTAATAACTTCTTAAAAATCAAAATATAGGCGATAGCTGTGTTTTCCCACGCTGTAAAGGCTGTTTTTTGCAAACCAGAAATGCCCATCTGAATACGAAGTTTTTTATTTTTCAACAAACTATTTGTTGATTTAGCTAATTGCAAGGAATCATGAAAGTTAAACATGACACCAGTTTTATCACTTAACAGTTCAAATGCATGAGGTATTGGTGTTGCTATGATTGGACAACCGCAACTAAGAGCATACACGAAAGTACCACTTACAGCCTGATTAGGATCAGAAGATGTAAACAAATATATATCTGTCATCTGAAGATATTCTAGTAAAATATTAGTATCCAGATATTTATTTATGAACTTCACATGATTTGTCAGAGAAAGATCTTTCACTTTAGTCTCAAGAAACTCGCGGTAGATCTCTCCAAACTTTTTTACTATCACAGGATGCGTCTCCCCAATAATCAAGAACAGTACCGAAGGATTTTCCTTAATGATAGCAGGCAGAGCATCCAGTGTTGTTTCTATACTTTTCCCAGGGCCCAACAACCCGAATGTCGAAAGGATTTTTCTTCCGGAGAATCCATATTTCGCCTTTAATTCTTCTTTATCAGTTTGTGAAACCAAATGAGTTCCATGGCGAATAATGCAGATTTTCCCCTTTTCAACTTGATAATCATTTTCCAAAATAGCTAATGACGAATGTGTCATTACGACAACCATCTGGCACGCATCAATGACATTCTTCAGATACTCTCGTGCGTCATCCTTCGGATGAGACAAAACGGTATGGAATACAATAACAACAGGTTTTGTTATCGCTTGGACAAATTTCAAAAATGATTCCGGATTTTCACTATAAAGTCCAAACTCATGCTGAATGCAAATTAAATCAATTTCGTCATCCTGATTTATTTTTTTTGAAATCACCTCAAAATCTTTTCGATTTGAAGTATTCAAAGTATATTTTACAGTATCATCATAAGAATGTTTCTCTGTTTCAGATTCTACAGCACACACTTTGACTGTATAATCCTGCTTAAACTTTTTATTAATACTGTGTATCAAGTCATACGAAAAAGTTGCAATACCACAAACACGTGGTGGATAGGTTGTAATAAATAATATATGTTTCATTTCTTATATTTTAGTAATTCATCTATTAAATCTCTAACAGGAACGGAAGCACATGCGATGCATTTATCTGCCGCCCCATAATAAATATATAGTCTGTCGCCCCATATTATTGCGCCTGTAGGAAAACAGACATGATTAACGACACCTTGAATCTCATAATCTTTTTGAGGTTTTAGCAAAGGATAAGGCAAACGTGCTATTTCAACAGATGGATCATCCTTATTTAATAATGCCGCACATACAGAATAAACATACCCCTCCGGGGTATCATATACTCCATGATAAATCATAAGCCAACCTTCCTCTACCTCTATCGGTGGACAGCCGGCTCCGATATAGCTTGACTCGTGATTATAATGGTGTTTGAAAAATATATGGCTGTTAAAATTAGAATAATAGTCTTTCCAGAAATTCAGAGTAAGATCCTCCATTTTATCAATGGATATAGACTGAATATCAGGCCTGATACGGTGTAGGAAAAGGAATTTCCCATTCATTTTAGAAGGAAACAGAACCAAATCCTTATCCAACAGATAAAGTTGTTTCCCCATCTGTGTGGCAGCTTGCCGCTTGTTATATAAACGAAAATATTTTTCGCTATGTGGATGTTTATCATTCTTCAACCATTCTATAAATTGAGGATAAACAATTGGGGATGTGATTCTTCCTATTCGTGTAAATTGCCTTAGATCTTTAGATATAGCTAATGCTCCAACCGCATTATCTCCGTCATAAGCCGTATAAGTCATATAGTATGTATCCTCTATCTTAACTATACGAGGATCCTCCATTCCATGACTTTCATAGTCAAATTCAGGGTATAGTATCGGTTTCTTCTGTCTATAAACAACTTTTAAAGGATTGTCTAATCTGCAATAACCTATAGAAGAGATGTTACCCACCTGTACAGCCCGGTAAAACATGTGTATCTCTCCCCCAGCAACTATTACAGCCGGGTTAATCACGCCTTCATTTTCAAAATCCAAATGAGTCGCCTCTAGGATTATGCCTTCTCTTTTTATCGTTATCATGACATTTTTTTTGTTAGATTTTTTGTAAAATCACTTCCGGCCTTATCTTTTTCCGTTTGATATGCACTCTTAATTTTCACCTTCCCTATTTGAGGTTTTTTCTTCATTTCTTTCATTCCTTTATCTTTCATTTTTTCTTATTTTAATTGTTAGTTACTCGATTATTTATTAATATTCAGAATCTTCTAAATCCAATAACCACACTAGTGTCCGAAATATTTATCCATGGGAATTATAATTAATTTAAAATCAAATAATTACAATGCGTATAAGTTTTTCTGATAGAAAATTATGTGGTAGCCAAATATTAGTTGACCACTTCCTTATCCCTTGAACAAATCTCTCTTTACAATATTAGAGAATCAACTCTTCACCCGCAGCCTTATCTATGCTATAATCATTGTACTTATACAAGACTTGCTTGGTTACGCCAGACGCACCTAATTCTTCACGGATTCTACGTCATTCGGTAATCCGGCGGCTTCCTCTGTCTGGAACTTTTGTTTTTTCATGATCCTTGTCTCCCCAAGTTTTTTATACCTCCGTATCCTTTCTTACAAATATAGCAAGAATTTTTGGAATATGATACTAGAATGTCTTATATTTTATGTCCAATGACTGACAACTCATGCACTCAGTGTAGTAATCATACTGCCTTATCAGAGGAAAGTTATCTATCCATATCGTTGCCGAAAGGCTGATCGTACATCAGATAGAACTTAAGGAAATGATTTACCTTATACGTAAAACAGATTGGAAATTTCCGGGGTCGTATGTTCTGTTAATTGTCTAAAACATAGCTGATAATAGAGTAAAAAGGAACTCTTTCCCCTTTCTATGTTTAAGTTCAACTGCGTATCATCCCATGATTTATCAAATCCAAACATTGACTTGATCTACATGGTTATTCCGTCCGTTCGCTTAGTAATAATATTGACAACTAACATGTAATTTTCATTAATGCATAATTTTCACACCATCCTTCAGGATCAAGACTTTATTGATGTGTAACCTGCAGGACGTACTTCTTCATTGACGAAGCATTATCGACTGATATGGAAAAATAGCCCAGAAGGTCAGTGATGGCTCCTTAAAGAAATGTAGAATCTGAATTAAGTCAGGCTACATTGACAAACTCGATGGGTTGATGATTGTTGGCATCCTTGATATGTTCGGATACATTCACACCCTATCTGGATTCTAAAGATCAATCAACTGATCAGACAGAAGCAGACAAAATTTTGTATTCTTACTTCCATCTTGGTATAAATTGAATACACCATTATTGTCCATTTCAAATCTTCAGTTCTCAAGATAGACAACAATGGTGTATTCCTAATTTTAGAAATATAACCTCACGATTTTACTCAATAGGCTATTGCTCTGTTTATTTCTTTTCTTCAGGATAAAGATACTTATCACCCGTTTCCTTGACATATTTCCGGGCATATTTCTCAGGATATCCAGGACGCTCGACAGTAGCCCCTATTCCTTCAGGAGTACGGAGGAACTGTCCGTTCTTATCTGGCTTGACGGACATATCGTTGTATTTCACCACCAGATAAGTACGAAGAGCTTTCCACGTCTTCATCATATTACCGGCAACAGAGACCGTATAATCATTCAGGTAAACTTTAGCAGCCTCAGGGTCAGTTTTCAGCAATTCTGCAGCATGAGCTTCTACACCACTTTGGGCAGCAAAATAACTTCTTTCAAGACTGTCACGAACCGCTTTCAAAGCCGGAAACATCAAACAGTAACGGGGATATACCATATTAGAAACCATATTACACACCCAATAAGCGTTATTATCAGAATAAGTGACTGCGTCAGCTCCAGGCGTATTGAAACAAACCGGTTGCTTCGTGGAAGAGCAATAAACAGGTACGTATGCGATCATATTCGGATCGTCATTACCGAACCATAACACCCCACCGATCTCGCGTGGCAACCATGAACGCATCTGACTGACAAATGTAAAACCAGTCTGCTGGGTAGAAGTCGGGCGTTCATTGAAATAAGTCTTTCCATCAACCTTGAAGAACAGAGGAGTAGGACGATAAGGCATTTCCCAAATACCACCACCTATATCTTTTCCATCAGCAATAGAGAACGGTGTCCCTTCGAAGTGATCACGCATACAAGCCTCTACGTCCTGAACACTTACCTTACGATTCGGGATAATCCAAATCGGCATATCTTCAGCATGTGGATCACGCCCTTCTGCCCAAGGAATCCAGCGCTTCATATCCTTGAAATGATTGAAGAAACTCCAGACACGAGCATCACAGATACGCCGACCTTCAAAATTAGGGAAGGCGTATGCATCCTTAAAGGAGAAATCCTTATCACGTCCTGTATACCAGCCTTTCTCGCGGGCAAAAGAGATTACGTTTTTCGAATGTAAGACCTCGGTCTTCAGATCTGCAAATTTTCCTATACGACTTTGATTAGCATGTCCGGAAATGGCATTATCTGGGATACGGACAGCACACCAGACCACCTTCTGCTTTTTATCACCTCCACAGCCCTGCATCTCAAGAATCCAAGCCTCTTTAGGATCACAGACCGAAAAGGTTTCACCTTCCGAGCAATAGCCATATTTCTCTGCCAGAGAGGTCATCACATGGATCGCCTCACGGGCCGTACGAGAGCGCTGAAGGCCAAGATAGATCAAGGATCCATAATCTATCCCGCCATTCTTGTCGACCATCTCCTCACGGCCCCCATAGGTCGTTTCCCCTATCGTGACCTGGAACTCATTGATGTTACCAATGACATTGTAAGTCTGTCGGGCTTCCGGGATCTCACCGATATACCGGTGCGTATCCCAGTCGACGATCTTTCTCATATCTCCCTTCTTGTGAAGGGCAGCAGGATAGTGGCACAGATTGATGAACATCCCATAGTCATCGGCATTATAGGAACAAATGACTGATCCATCAACACTGGCCCCTTTCGCCACAATAAAATTAGTACAGGCCTCCAACTTCACAGGAGACAGTATCCCAAGGAACAGTACAAATGTTGCAAGACTGATTTTTTTCATACCTATCATTACAATTAATATCTTTTCAATACACGAACTGAGTTGTGTACACTCGTTGATTATTTCTTTGATCCCAGGCGATGAATTTCAACTGATGCCTCTTGCCAGTTCTTCTGACAGGAGTTTCCGTCAAGTCACAGCGCACCCATGGACTCTTAGGGACCTGGTCAAAGGCCACATAATGCCCGTCAACAAAAGCCTTGAAACCCTTGAGTCCACTCTGGGCATCTACCATAGAAATAGTAATCTGATGCCTCATCGACCAAGAGCCCTGTCCCACAGGCCCTACCACAGGAGCCTCTCCGTCATAACCGACTTCATAGGTTGCCCCCAGATCCCGGCAGCGGCCAGTAACCCAGCCATTCTTATAGATTCCTCCCATATAGCGGGCTTTACCCAGATGGCTGACGATATACAATTTCCCAGGGTTCGGGACGGATTTATTCACATAGATGGAAATCTGCCCGAAGTTCAGCAAAGGATAACTCCCTGCTATAAAACGATAACCGTTGGAATAGGCTCCGGGTTGACGGATCATCTGTGGATGAATGGTCACATTGTCTGCGAGCAGATGGTGCTTCAGGATCAACCGAGCGCCGGAAAATGGATAAATATTAAAACGGTTCCAGTAAAGTACAGGCCCCTTCACTTTCCTTTCCGGGGCTATTGCCATTTTCTTCCCTTCCACCGTAAAGGCATAATGAGAAGCATTACCGGCAAAATCAGACAATACATATTCGAGGTGATAAAGACGCTGCTGGTTGAAGTCAATGACTCCACGGCTCTTCCCGATCTTGAAGATCGGAAGTGTGATCCCCGGCAAGACAAAAGAGCGCAAGTACCATACATTAGAACGAATATAATGCTGATAATCCCCCCAATAGTTGACCTGCAGGTTATCCCGTGGAGGAATATTGTTAGCGTCACTCTGGAAGACCAGTTTGCCATCCACGAACAACTGTGTTTTCCTGACACCATAATTATTATAGGTAGCCTCCATATTATCATTAGCCCATATTGCAAAGCCCACCTTTCCCCAGGCCGTAAAATGATTAGACAGATGGTGGGAAGTCATCGCGAAGACCTGATCTCCCGATCCCCCGTCAAAGGAGCCCTTCCCTGCCATGGGGCAAGCCATAAAACCATGAGCCAGCGGAGGGACATGATCCGTGACATGCTTGCCGATAAAAGACAAAGGATCATGCATATTCCAGGTCCGGGTATCGTGAATTTCGAAATGGAGATGAGGAGCCTCCGAAGCACCCGTATTACCACTCCAGGCGATAAAATCACCCTCTGCGACAGGCAGCTCGTAAGGTTTGAAAGTAAAGACCCCTGTGCTGCGCTGTTCCGCATACTGATGTTTGCGGACCATGGCCTGCAGACGGAACGAGAAGGCTTTCAAATGGCAATAGACACTTGTATAACCCTCCGGATGCTGGATATAGACAGCATTGCCATAGCCACCCACGCCGATGGAGATATGACTCACATAGCCATCCCCGACAGAATGGATGGCCTTGCCTACCCCCTCTCCTGTTTTTACATCACAACCACCATGAAAATGATTAGGCCGCGGTTCAGCAAAATTTCCCGCCAGCTCAATCGGATAATGTACTGGAGAGCCATAAGAAACAGCTGCCAGCAAAAGACAAAATAAGAAATTCAATTCCGATAAACAAAATTAAAGCAAATCAGCAAGATCTCTGACAAACCTTCAAACTCATACCAAATCCTTCGACCGAATGAGTAAGAGCACCGATGCTGATCAAGTCGAAGCCCTGTTCGGCATATATCTTTCACTCTAAATGCCTGTTCTTACAGTAAGCACAGAGCACTCCCCTCTCATCTGTTTTTACTTCGATGGCACCTCCCAGCCACTCGGTGAAAGCCATCTCCTCCAGCAACTCACCATATCCGACAACTCTCCCCTCACGCACTTCAACATAAGCCCGGTGAAAAGTTTGTCCCTCTACTGTCACTTCATAAGCCGCATAGCGGTGAATATTCCGTTCCATCTGGCAGCCTACCGTACAGGAGCCAGCCGTCGCCGGTCCGCCGGCGAGACATTCACCGGCGCTTGCAACACAGGGTGAGACTGCGGTCCCCCGCCATTATCCGGTGGCTGCATCTGGGACTGCGAAGGCGGTGACTGCGGTGACTGTGGCGGAGAAGCACTATCTGTCCGTTGTGAACCACCGGGAGAAGCATTCTGAGGCTGGCCCGGAATCCGCTTCACGTGCATACGGACTAATTTGATATGCTGGATAAACATCAATTTCAGAGTGGTCACACTTGCATTCGGATCATCATTGTCAGGCAACAGGAAATACCCCTTGACCGACTTGATCCCCAGGCTGTCCCGGTCATCAATCTCAAGATTATAATGCTGAGTGTTCGTTATATGAATAAGAGAAGACCCAATACTATCATTCTTAAACTGAACGGCAAGCACCACCACACCATCACGCATGCCATCCTCAAAGATAAACTGAGCATCAAAGTCCAGGATAATATGATCACCAGCATGGAAAGAACTGTCTGCCGGTACCGAGAAAGTGGAATAATTAAAAGGTTCATCAGGAGAAAGGACAAGTGCCGGATCCCCTCTCCATATATTCGCCGTATCCCCCTGTTCTCCCAATCCAAAGGCGTTGACCGACGAACCCTGGGCCTGGGCCTCATTCTGCAGCCGCTCCGTCAGGTCCTCATAGATACCATGGAGGAGTTCGGTGTGACGGGTGTAATAGACCAGGGACGAATCAAACTCAGCTTCCGTGACCTGATATTTCTTAAATACCGCCGCACGATAGACACTCGCATTCATAGCGGGACGATTACTCTGCTCCGCCATTGCCTGGGCAATATGATAATCATAAAGAATATTCTCCATCTTCCCTTTAGACAGATACCTGCCCGGCACAGAAGGTTTGCATCCTGTCAGAAACAACAGGACGGCAAGAACAAACAGATACGGGAAATTATGAATATGACGCAAACTCATAATGAACGGATTACTGTTCCTTTCCCCCTCTTTCATGGCCCTTCCCTGTTCCTTTCGGATCAGTCACAGAGCCCACCTTATCCTTCTTGCCAATAGTAGCCATATCCTTTCTACAAAACAAGAGGAGTCCGATCACCCCCGCAGTAATACAGGAGTCAGCGAAATTGAACACAGGAGAAAAGAAAACAAAGGAATGACCTCCCCAGAACGGGAAACTCTGCGGCCATGTACCCTGGATAATCGGGAAATAAAACATATCCACGACTTTACCCGTCAGGAAACTACCATACCCCTGGCCGAAGGGAACAAGGCTGGAAATGGAAAAGGGAGTAGAATCATTGAAGATCAATCCATAGAACATCGAATCAAGGATATTGCCTGCTGCTCCAGCAAGAACCATGGACAAGAAAACGATATAACGAATGCGAGCCCCCCTCTTCAGTTCCTGATGGATGTACCACCCGATAATTCCTACAGCGATGATACGGAACAAAGAGAGAAAATATTTGTTCAAGAACGTCATTCCCCACGCCATACCATAGTTTTCGATAAAAACGATCTTGAACCAGTGTGTAATGTCAATCTGTTCACCCAGGCTCATGTGAGTCTTCACCAAGATCTTTATGATCTGGTCAATCCCCAGAACCGCAATGATGATGAGCACAGAGAGCCATCCCGAACTTATTTTCCGCTTCTTATCCGACTTTTGCAGCATGCTATTTTTACCTGAAAGCAGCAAAGAATTCATTGGAAAATTCTTGTGCCCATTAAAAAGTTTTTAACTATGAAGACACCCTACTCTCATCACTTCCAGAGGGCTGCACCCCTTTCAAAAAGGATGCAGTTCCCTAAAAAAGCAAGAGATTAATGGTTCTTATGTTTTTCCTTCGAGTCAACACTCAACGTAGCATGAGGAACCACCAGCAGGCGAGCCTTTGGAATCAACTTACCCGTAATACGGTCAATGCCATAGGTCTTGTTCTGGATGCGGACCAATGCAGCTTCCAGACCCTTGATAAATTTCTGCTGGCGCTGAGCCATATCTATAATTTCCTCTTTGCTCTGATTGATTGTGCCGTCTTCGAGGGCCTTATAAGTAGGAGAAGTATCAGCAACATCATTGCTATCAGCATTGTCCAGCTGACTCATCATCTCCTTATACTCCTGACGCGCCACAGCAAGTTTCTTATCGATGACTTGCCGGAATTCCTCCAGATCTTGATCTGAATAACGTACTTTTATTTCAGCCATAGCCTCAGAATTTTAAGTTATTTACCGATTATCTTTTTCAACTTTGATATTCAATTTAAAATCATCAAACTCCGTCTCCGTTCCGTCATTGTCAGCAATATTCAACTGATTGGCAAGCACCTGCTTCCTGATCATATCACCGAACGAGCGGATAGCCTCATCCGTTTCAGGATGAGGGGCAACCGTAGCAATAATACGGTCCGTGATCTCCAGTCCAGTCTCCTTACGCAGGTTCTGGATACGATTGATAAGTTCACGAGCCATACCCTCCTTCTTCAGTTCAGGAGTCAAGGTGACCTCCAGAGCAACCGTCAGATTGCCTTCATTGGCCACCAGCCATCCCGGTATATCCTCAGAGATAATGTCCACATCTGAAGTGTCCACCGTAACCGTCTGGCCGCTGACCTCAAAAGTCAGTTGCCCTTCCGTCTCCAGCAGAGCAATATCTTTCTGAGACAGCGTATTGATATAGGCAGCAATGGGTTTCATCAACTTCCCGAACTTCTTACCCATCACGCGGAAATTACATTTTGCTTTCTTGACCAGGACGCCCTGCTCACCGATAAACTCGATTTCCTTGACGTTCACCTCGTTCTTAATCAGATCAGAAACAGCGATGATATGCTTTTTCTGTTCATCATTGACCGCAGGGATCATCATCTTCGCCAAAGGCTGACGCACCCGGATATTCACTTTACGGCGCAAGGCCAGCACCATAGAAGTGATCTTCTGAGCGACAGACATACGAGCCTCCAGATCAGTATCGATCATCGTTTCATCCACGACAGGATATTCATCCAGATGCACACTGTCTTTCAAGCCGCCCAGGTCCTTATAGAGACGATCCGAGCAGAACGGAGCAAACGGCGCGAGTATCCTGGCAACGGTCATCAGACAGGCATAAAGGGTCTGATAGGCACTCAGCTTATCCTCACTCATCTCCTTGCCCCAGAAGCGCTTGCGGTTCAGCCGCACATACCAATTGCTCAGGTCATCATTCACGAAAGTATCTATCAACCGGCCTGCACGGGTAGGATCATAATCATCCAGTTCCGTTGCCACCCCCTTCACCAGCGTGTTCAGGCAAGAGAGTATCCAGCGGTCTATCTCCGGGCGCCTGCTGACCTCCAGTTGCTTTGCAGCAGGATCAAAATGATCCACATTGGCATACAGAGCAAAGAAAGAATACGTATTATACAAGGTTCCGAAGAACTTCCGTCTTACCTCTTCAACCCCTTTAGGGTCAAATTTCAGATTGTCCCACGGTTCACTGTTTGTCATCATATAAAAGCGGACGGCATCTGCGCCAAACTGATCGATCATCTCAAACGGATCAGTGACGTTGCCGACATGCTTGCTCATCTTATTCCCCTTGGCATCCAACACAAGTCCTGAACTGATCACATTCTTGAAAGCTACCTGCCCGAAGATCATGGTAGAGATGGCATGCAAGGTAAAGAACCAGCCACGAGTCTGGTCTACGCCCTCATTGATAAAATCTGCCGGATAGAAGGCAGGAGGAACAGGCGTCCCCTGATAAGTGCTATGGATCAACTGCTGGCGATAGTCTGTCTCAGAAAGTCCCGTAGCCTTCACCCCCTCAGCATTCAGCGGATGCTCGAAAGGATAATGCTGCTGAGCATACGGCATGGAGCCGGAATCAAACCAGACATCTATCAGATCACTCTCCCTGTGCATGGGCTTGCCCGCATCGCTGACCAGGACGATATAGTCAATGTAAGGCCGATGGAGATCAATACGGTCATAATTCTCCTGGGAATAATCACCAGGAACGAACCCCCTGTCCTTCAACGGATTAGATTTCATGAAACCCGCCTTAACCGACTTTTCAATTTCCGTATATAATTCTTCCAGAGAACCTATACACTTCTCGTTCCGGTGCTCATCACGCCAGATCGGCAGCGGGGTGCCCCAGAAACGAGAGCGGGACAAATTCCAGTCATTCAGATTTTCCAGCCAGTTGCCAAAACGTCCTGTACCGGTAGACTCCGGTTGCCAATGGATGGTCTTGTTAAGGGCGACCATCTGCTTTTTCTTTGCCGTATCCTTGATAAACCAACTATCCAGCGGATAATAAAGGATCGGTTTATCTGTCCGCCAGCAATGAGGATAACTATGCACGCACTTTTCTATCTTGAAGGCCGTCCCCTCTTCCTTCATCTCCATACAGAGGATGATGTTCAGGTCCTCAGCTTTCTGAGAAGCCTTGACATCCCATACCCCATTGACCGTATAAACCGGGTTATACGCATTTTTCACCCAGTCCCCCTCATGGTGCCGGTAAGCATCCACATCCACACATTTCTCCACGAAATGGGAATCCAGATCCTTCAGTTCATAATATTTCCCTTGAAGGTCAACCATCGGGCGAGTCTCTTCCTTTTTGTTGACCAGATAGATTCCCGGAACGCCGGCATCCCTGGACACCTTAGCATCATCCGCACCGAAAGTCGGAGCAATATGCACGATGCCCGTACCGTCATCCGTTGTCACATAGTCACCCAGGATGACACGGAAAGCTCTGTCCGACATCTCAACAAAACGGTCCCGTCCGTCTTCCCCGACAAAGACTTTTTCCGGATGCTTTGCCCCATAGTCATTGACAAACTCAGGAGAATAATCCCCCATTTTCTCACATGGCCGGGTCCAAGGCATCAACTGGCGGTAGTGCACGCCTTCGAGGTCCACCCCTTTCATACGGCCGATCACCCTCCAGGGGCAAATCTTCTTCGCCTTATCAAAAGGAGGCAGCGGATCTTTCCCGCTCTTCACCTCCTGGTCAGCTTTCAGATAGGCAGTGATACGATTCTCACCCATGATGAGCGTCATCGGCTCCCCATTATAGAGATTATAAGTCTGGATAGCCACATAGTCGATCTTCGGACCTACGCAAAGAGCCACATTTGAGGGCAGTGTCCATGGCGTTGTCGTCCAGGCGATGAAATACGGTTTCCCCCATCCAGACCATTCCGGTTTCGGATCGGTGATCAGGAACTGCGCCGTCACCGTAGTGTCCTTCACGTCCCGGTAGCACCCCGGCTGGCTCAGTTCGTGCGAGCTCAATCCCGTGCCTGCTGCCGGGCTGTAAGGCTGGATAGTATATCCCTTATAAAGCAAGCCCTTATTATACAGTTGCTTCAACAGCCACCATAGGGTTTCAATGTACTTATTATCATAAGTGATATAAGGATGCTGCAGGTCAATGAAATAGCCCATCTTCTGAGTGAGGGAATCCCATTCTTCCGTAAATTTCATGACATTCTCACGACATTTACGGTTATAGTCCTCTACAGAGATATACTTGTCACTTTTCTGATTGTCGATGTCTTTCTTAGAAATGCCCAGTTCCTTTTCCACTCCGATCTCCACGGGAAGTCCATGGGTATCCCATCCTGCCTTCCGCGGCACCCGGAATCCCCTCATGGTCTTATAGCGGTTGATGGTATCCTTGATGGAACGCGCCAGGACATGGTGTATTCCAGGATGGCCGTTAGCAGAAGGAGGTCCTTCAAAGAAAACAAATTCAGGACACCCTTTTCGTTCATCTATCGAGCGATGGAAGATATTTTCTTTCTTCCACTCAGCTAACACATCTTTATTGATCTCTACAAGATTCAGGCCGTTATGCTCGGCAAATTTCTTAGCCATTATACAAATTCTTGTTTTATAACTTAATTCTTCAGGGTTGCAAAGATAACAAAAAAAAATGTCTTAACAGCAATACTCTTACAATTTTTCTATTTTCACGACATTCTGCTTTAAGTCAAGAATCCACCCTTTACAAACTCTCAGCTTCTTCCAGCCAGATACTGCTGGAGGCATCAGAAGGCATACGCCAGTCTCCACGAGGGCTCAGGCTCACGCTTCCCACTTTCGGTCCGTCCGGAAGGCAACTGCGCTTGAACTGCTGGGCAAAGAATCTGCGGAGGAAGACTTTAAGCCATTTCTTGATCGTCTCTTCATCGTAAGTGCCCCCCAATTCAGCCCCGGAGACAGTTTTACGCTCAGCCGTCTTCTCTTTGCTCCTCTGATCAATAAAGGCTTTCTTGGCCAGCAGGAAGATCTTTCCCGGGCGGAACCCATACCGGAGAAAGTAATACAGGAAGAAATCATGCAGTTCGTATGGACCTACCAGATCTTCCGTCTTCTGCTGGATCTGTCCGTTTTCGTCCGCAGGGATCAGTTCTGGAGAAATCGGAGTATTGATAATATCCAGCAATGCCGTCCTGCTGGTCTCATCAATAGGGCTGTCGGCGATATGTTCCAAAAGAAACTGTATCAAGGTTTTCGGGATACTCGCATTGACACCATACATGCTCATGTGGTCTCCATTATAGGTAGCCCAGCCCAGTGCCAGTTCGCTCAAATCACCCGTTCCGATGACCATACCCTCGAGTTGATTAGCCAGATCCATCAGGATCTGTGTCCTTTCCCGTGCCTGACAGTTTTCATAAGTAATGTCATGGATATTCGCATCATGTCCAATGTCCTGAAAATGCTGGGTCACAGCCTTGCTGATATTAATTTCACGGACAGAGACCCCCAGGCTCTTCATGAGGATGACCGCATTATGATGAGTACGATCCGTCGTACCGAACCCCGGCATGGTCACCCCTATAATTCCCTTACGGTCCAATCCGAGTTTATCGAAAGTTTTCACGCACACCAGAAGGGCCAGAGTGGAATCCAGGCCGCCGGAAATCAGCGCGACGGCTTTGCGTTGTGTGTTCATCTCGGGTAAATCAAAAAAGCCGCTATTATAACCGGTAATTTTTCAAGTCCCCCACTGATGCCGACGATGACCGTCTTCACGTGAGTATGGACGATTCTCTTTGCAAGACCCAGCACCTGTATATTGATAATCTCTTCGCAAGAAGCATTTCTGTCTTTTTCCTTTGGAATAAAAGGATGCGGGTCCACGGTACGGTCCAGCACGAAATCCCGTTCCATATCAGGAGAAGCCGTAACAATATGATGAATAGACAAACCTGATTCCTGCATGGCATATTTCACATTACGCTGCGCATTCACATAAGTAGAATTACACCGTCGTTCCGTCTGGAGTTTTTCGATGTCAATCTGAGCAATCTCAAGTTGGCTGTTAAGGGAAAACCGTTCGGATTCAGCGAGCAAGTGGCCGTTTTCATAAATTATGGCATTTCCGCCATACACGACATCCTGTGTACTTTCACCAAAGCCGCAGGAGCTATAGATATAACCCGTCATGGTACGTGCACTCTGGTTAGAGAGAAGGCTCTTGAGATAAGCATGCTTACCACTCAGTTCATCGCTGGCGGAAAGGTTGAAGATCAGTTGGGCACCAGCCAGGGCAAGTCCATTGCTCGGTGGAGTAGGAGCCCATACATCCTCACAGATTTCAACGCCAAACGTAGCCCCTTTGGAAGTAGTAAATAACTGCAAGTCAGGAGTAATCAGTATTTTGTGTCCTGCAAAACGGATTTCAGTTGCCTTCACATCCTGTGCAGAAGCGAACCACCTTTTCTCATAGAACTCACTGTACTCAGGGAGATAGGTTTTAGGAACCAGTCCCAGGAGTTTGCCTTTCTGAATGACGGCTGCACAATTCAGCAGCAAGTCACCCACCACCACAGGAAGTCCCACAATAGCGATAATATCCAGTTGCCGGGTGACATTCAGCAACATCATCAGAGAATTCTCCGAAGCATCCAGGAGCAGTTGCTGGTGAAAGAGATCCTGGCAAGAATATCCCGTAATGGAAAGTTCCGGAAAGACGATGATCTCCACCCCCATTCCTTCAGCCTGAACGATGATACTTTCTATCTGCTGGGTGTTAAATCGCACATCGCCTACCTTTACAGAAGGGACAGCGCTTGCTACTTTGATGAAACCGTATTCCATAACCTTTAATTTTTTATTGACGCGAGAATATTGTTATTAGTTTAAGACCGCACATTTCCTGTCAGATGATGCCACTTTTCATATTGTCACCCCAGATGCCGGCCTTGTTATTAGTTTCGATCCCGGCATCCCGGAAAGAGATACCAATATATTTATATTTAGTCAAATTGATAATGTAATCTCTGTTCTGCTCCTCAGTGTATGGTCACCTGAGTGGCGCCATATCCATATTCCTGAAAAGAAGCATCCTGATATGTACAATGCTTATACCGATAGTTGATCTCATGGATCAAGGCATGGCGGAGGACCCCCTCACCCTTACCATGAATGAAGACGATTTTCAGTCCTTTTCTGTTCATATTCTCATCCATTATTTTCCGGAAATAATCCAGTTGGTAATGGAGAATATCCACTGCTTCCATTCCGTCCGTCGTTTCCAGCAAAGCCGAAGAATGAAGATCCACGACCAGCGGATCATTCTTTTTCCTTGCACACTTATCCACAGCAGCTGTCACAGGCACCTGTGTCTGCGTCTCCTTATGGTAGAGTTCAGCCTTCAACTTTTTGGAATCCAGATGCAAGGGGTGGCTGATAACATCATTCTCGATGACCGGATAGAGCAATGCCTTCTGGTCAAAGAAATCATTTTCAGCGAATGACCCCTGTTTACAGAATTTCACGGCATCGATATGAAACTGAGCCTCCACCGGAGATTTCCACAAAAAAGGCTTGTCCTTCTTATAAGCAATGATCTGCAAAGCGATATGTCCCAACTGGCCGATCTCCATCAGGGAGTCCTTCTCGATGAAGAGTTTAGTATTCGGCTCCACCTCAGCCTGTTGCCTGAACGTCCAGGCGTTCCCTTCAGCGTGAAGGTAAGCATAGCCGATGGTATAATTACTATCATTGACCAGATAGGTTTCAAACTGTGTGTCCGGCAGAGCCAGGACATCTCCCGGTAAAAAAGCCAGATAGACCGACAGCCGGTCACCTCCCTTCCTTTCCTCTGCAGGCTTGCGGAAAGTAACTTTTTGATCCGCAGGATCATTCTCCTGCTCTTCCTCCGCCTGCTCATCATCATCCGCATCGAGCATAGCCTTGATACTTTTCCGGTCATTTTTCAGTTCCGTCCGGGCATGGGCTTCCGCCTTTTCCTTGGCATCCATTTTTTCAGAAATCATTTTCCCCATACTGTAGTCATCAGTAGAGACGACCACTACATCATTAACGGGAGTGGGGATCTGAAATCCATCCTCATCCTCGACCAGTACGATGCCATTGCCCTGGAAGCCAGCCACCTTACCGCCGCCTGTCTCCGACAGGAACCTTACCTTGTCACCTATTTTCATATTATCTATCTATCTTTCTTACTTACTTACATTAATGATCACAAAATCCAAATTACTGCCGGACGGTCCATATCCATAGACCGACCCATCCCTAAGGAATCAGCAGGCAGGCATCACCATAGCTCAGGAACTTAAAGTCATGAGTCAAGGCATACCGGTATACTTTCTTCCAGTCACCATGCAGGAAAGCACTGACCAAAAGCAGCAACGTGCTCTCAGGCTGATGAAAATTGGTAACCAGCAATTTGACAAACTTATACGTATATCCCGGTGCGATGAAGAGAGCCGTACTTGAATGAAGGGCGTCCAGGCCATTCCGGTCCAGGTAAGCCAGGATATTCCTGACCGCCTGTTCCGGGGTGATGCCCTCTGCCAGGCCCCCATCCCTGCCGTTATCGTACGGGTCCCACTGATTCACGTGCAGGTCCTCCTCACTGGCATCAGGATGAGTCTGCAGATAAGCCCCCATATAATAGAGGCTCTCCAGCGTGCGGACAGAAGTGGTGCCGACAGCTATGCACCCGCAATGATGCTCCAGAAGACGTTCGAAGGTATGGCGGTGGACAACGATATATTCAGAATGCATCTCATGGCCTTCGATCTCCTCTGTTTTTACCGGTTTAAAAGTACCAGCCCCCACATGCAAGGTCACCTCATCACGGACAATGCCTTTGAGATCAATATCTTTCAGGACCTGATCCGTAAAATGAAGACCGGCAGTAGGTGCCGCCACACTCCCGTTAATTTTAGAATAGACCGTCTGATAGTCAATCTTGTCACTCTCCTCCGTAGAACGATTCAGATAAGGCGGAATAGGAAGTTCACCCACCTGTTCAAGAATATCAGCGAAGTTCACCTGATCAGCCTCCCAGTCAAAATTGATCCAATAATTTGTTCCTCCCGTATGATCAGTCATTTTTTTCTGTTCCGCATTCAGTTCATCTCCCCTGAGCATGGTAGCCTTCAAGGAAAACTGATGTCCTTTGATTTCAAAATCCCGCACAAGAGAACCCTCTTTCCACTTCTTCATATTCCCCACCATACACAGCCAGGAGCAATGCCCGGTGGTCTGGAACATCCGTTCATAATCAGAAGGAACGGCAGGTTCCATGAGAAAGATCTCTATCAGCGCACCCGTCTCCTTACGAAAGTGCATACGCGCCTGGATAACCCTTGTATTATTGAAGACCATCAAGGCACCTTCAGGAAGATACCTGGTTATATGATAGAAAATATCCTCGCTCACCACCCCATGCTGGTAAAGGAGGAGTTTGGCATGATCCCGCTGGGGATTAGGATGTTCAGCTATTTTGTCATCAGGTAAGTCATAATTGAAATCAGCAATTCTAATGTGTTTAGTATCCATAAATTTATCTTTTAATAATTGGGTATAATCCCTCTGAAGAGAGCATATACCAATGTGAAAGCCAGTACGGTCATCACCACGTCTACATCACTGTAGTCGTAACCAGTTTTCGTGTATTGGGATGAAATATAATTCAGTTTTGGAGAAATCTTGTAGTACATTTTATGATAAAACAAATAGACCAGGAATCCTGTCAATGCACCGAAAGCCCAACCGGCGAGCACATCACTGGGATAATGCACACCCAGGTAGATTCTTGTCCATCCATTGAGCAAAGACCAGAAGACCAATGTAAAACTCAGCAGGCGGCTACGGACCAGGAGGCAGAAGAACACCGCCAGGCCCATCGTATTGGCGGCATGAGCAGAGAAGAAACTGAACCCCTCGCCCCTATAGCCATGTACCACATCGACAGAATATTTCCATAGCGGATCATCAGACGGACGGCATCGCGCCACGAGAGGCTTGATGATGCCATTGTCTATACCATCGGTCAGCAACACACATAAAGCCACACATCCTACCACCAGCATGATCTGTGCCATTGTCTCATTGTTTTTCAACACAAGATAGAAAAGCACGATATACAAAGGAATCCATGTGAGCCCTGATGTGAGAGCCAGGACTAAACCATCCGCGAATTGCGATTGACTCCCATTGAAAAAATTGAATATAATTCTGTCTAATTCTAAGAATTCCAATTTATTTTTCTATTATGATCTTCAAGATTTCCGATCAGTGATTATCTTCTACTCCCATTATCTGCTGTCAGCCGACAGTGAACTAAATCCCTTCTATCTGGTTGGTCCGCAACCATCCCTCACGACCATCGGCAAGTTTAATGCCTCTCCATCGCTCCATGGTCGAATCCGTAATGTCCACCCGGGTCCCCTCATGGATGACAAAAGCCTCCCCACTATTCTTCGCCGGAGTTTTCTTCACGGAAATAGAAGGAGAGATGACGATCGCTCCCGTACGGTGCAGAAGATCCGATTTCTGTTGAAAGGCAAAGAGGTTACATAGCAGGAAAACGACTACAGACACACACGCGCCATAGAATCCCACTTTCCGCAGTGCCAGACTTTTTCCGAAAAGATAGGCCAGGATAAGGATTAAAGCCAACAGCAGTGTGCCTATAGCGATATGTGCCCAGCGGTCCACACTGGTAAAACTCACCAGGTCCTTATACCAGGAGACGAAGAACACCTCGTTCTGAGGAATAATCTTATCAATAGTCTTACTCCGTGCAAAATCGAGATTAAACCGAATATCCTTGTCTCCCGGTTGAATCAGATGGGCCCTTTCATAAGCCAGAACAGCCTGGGGAATATTATCACTGCGATAATAAGCATTCCCCAGATTATAATACAAAGCCGCGCTGACCCCCTTTTTCAGGAGTTGCTGATAGTCCTTGATTGCCTGCTGGTAATTACCTTTCGTATATTCAGCATCCGCATCAGCTTTTGTAAGTGCCAAGACATTCTGGCCAAAGGCCAGCAAAAGCAAACAGAGGAAAAGGAATCGTAATTTCTTCATAATTTATCTGTTTACGGAATTTCTATTACCTTTTTTCATCACATCCTCGATATTCATGATCGCGGTCATTGCACTATCGAACGTCCGCTCCATATTCCCCTGCGGATCTCCCGGTGCATAACGTTCAAATTCACATTCATCCAAGGCTCCGACGAATTTTCTGATGGTTTCCTCATCCACCTGACAAGCGGCCAGATTATCCTGGATATTCTCACGGGTGAGCTGCTCCACAGGCATATTCAGTTTGTCACTGATATATCCCCATAAAGCCCTGAGCACTTCATCATAAAACTCAGCCTGCCGGCCTTTGATCATCAGCAGACTGGCTCGTCTCAGCCTTCTCTTTGCGACCTTATTAGCTTTTTTACCCCTCATCTTCACCCTGTCAGCCATCTCAGCCGCGCGCTTTCTGAAGATGATCAACAATGCCGCAAAAGCAGCTATAAGCAAGAACAGGATCATCATATACCCTGTGCTTCCAAAGAAGAAATGATTAACCTGATGGAAGCTGCAACGGCCCAATTTGATCGGATGAATATCCTGGTCTTTCATATCCGAGAAATCAGTAACCCCAGACTCATTCCCGTCACCTTTTCCTACATTCAGCACAAACGGCTGGGTATGAATCGTTTTATAAGCATTGGCAGTCACGTCATAATAGGTCATCTTGACTGACGGAATAGTATATCTGCCCTGGTTACGGGGAACGGCTAGAAAGTCATACACCATATTTCCTTCCACCCCATTAGCCGTCAGTTTGGTTTTATCCGTCACCTTGGCATCGTAGGTGTCAAAACCTTTGGGGAAATTGACGACCGGCTGCTTCAGCAGTTTCAAGTTGCCCACTCCACCGATGACGACACGCAGGGTGATCGGCTCCCCCGCCTTAACTTCCTTCTTGTTGAGTTGGGCGGTAATATTAAACTTGCCCACCCCTCCGGAAAAGCCGGAAGGAC
>ENA-UOOK01001411-UOOK01001411.1-fermentation-metagenome-genome-assembly--contig:-NODE-1411-length-31634-cov-5.722885_pt1 | contig 31634 bp, 22 predicted proteins | sample MGYA00245777_ERZ724023 | MGnify/ENA primary metagenome ERZ724023 (study PRJEB28704, sample SAMN03018312) | fermentation metagenome | biome: anthropogenic terrestrial biome; feature: soil; material...
GAGATTTCAGGATTTCCTGTTGCCGTTGTAATATTTCCGCATGTCGGACATGTATAGAATTTAATCTTTTTCATATTGCCTCCATCATTGCAATTTGATTCCAATTCACCTTGAAGTATTTTTTCGATATTTACTTGATACACTGAAGATATTGCATTTAATAAAGTAATGACATCTTTTTCTGTTATGTAACGAGGGGAATGAGTGCATGCACCAAGGCATTCAGTATCTGTCCATTTTTTGCCATTTTTATCGACTATATCAAATTTTAATTTTTTTCCACCTTCAAGCTCAAGCTTTTCAGCCAGCTTTCTATCAAAAAGTAACGGAGGTTTTAATTCTCCCAAAGATTTCTCTTCATCTCCAAATATTATGATATCTCTTTTTTCTCCCCTTGTTTCCTTCTCAGGAGCATAAGGAGGATGAAGGTGAATATTTTTATATTTGTTTCTTATTTTTTGATCGTGTCTTGCATCATAACCTTCCATTACTTTTGTCACGAAATAGTGGGCTGTGATGTAACGTTGTCCATTAATAGTTTTATGGAAAAAGTAATGGCTTCCAGCTTTGATGTTTTTTCTTACCATAGTAGATAAGTGACCGCCTTCCCCATAAGTCAATTCGTCAAAACGTGGATCTAGGTGATTTTTCAGATCTTTGTATCGACAAAGAATATGCTTTCCTTCACCAAATTCAATGTTCATTCTCAACGACATCCTAAAAAACTTTAATAGAGTTAAATTGTAAATAATATTTAAATGTTTCTTCGTGAAGTTGCATCTTATAACTAGATTTCAGCCGTGGAGAAGAAAACATAAGAATAGATATACAAAGTTTTAGGGCAAGAAGATGGATTGTAGATAGGACACATTCCTGGCTAAACAGATTCAGAAGACTGCTTATAATATGGGAAAAGAAAATTGAGAATTACTTTGCTATGCCTCATTTCGCATCTGCATGGATAACATTCAGATCAGCAGGACTTTTCGGATAGGTTCTTATTCCCGTGTCTTCTGTGCTTTCCTTGATTTTCAAGGCTCTTCGTTGTTTTGTGTGGATATTCTTACAATGCCCTCCTAAAAACCAATGCAGTCTCGAATTGAAAATCATCTTATCCATAGAGAATGACGAAGAGCCATTTTAATTCATTTTTGACATACTTTGGAATCGATGCACTAGTCTTGGATAATCTGCCGGATTTTCAGACTTTTCGCAGGTTCAGGAAGAAGGTTTTGCTTTTTGCAGATTTTTGAAGATATCTCAAAGCCCACTTACTTGCAATCATTTTCAAGTTGTCGGAAGGCTTTTACAAGAGATTCCATTTTTCTAACAATGATTTTCCCGAGAAGGGAAAGCTCATATATCTTTTCTTCCTGAATCACGAGCCCTTTTTCCTTCAGTTTTTTAAGCTGGGGCAGGATCGCGACTGAGTTCGTATCAAGCTCATTATTGATCTCTTCAATGGTTCGAGGCTTTTCTTTGAGGAGGAGAAGCAGGTCAGTCCTTTTTTCGGAGGACAAAAGAATTGTGATCAGGTTAGATCTCATTACCTCTACTTTATAAAGGATAAATATATATTTTTTCATCCTTAAATTTAAATTCCTTAATAGATTAGTTCAAAGATTTTGCTTAGTAAAAAAGTCCTGTTTTTCAAATAGTATTGCCAGAAAATGGATAAACGTGTTTTTACTCTCAATAATATGGATAAAATAGAAAAAGCATATTCATTGCAATATATTTCAAAAAATTCATCCAACCTTAAATCCTTTCATATTCTTTCGAGCTATTGACATTTTTATATCTCAGTTTGCGAAGGAACCAGGACCTCAGGTGGCAGAAAGATTGAGACAATTATGCCAAGTATCGCAAAAACCACCAGTCCCCAGAGGGAAGCTTTTATCCCGTGGATGCGGACGATTTCGTTTACTCTCAAGACCTTCTGTGAAAGGTCAGGAGGAGCATCTTTCAGGATAGCTGTCAGTTCTTCATTGCTCAAAAAGCGGGCGTTATCCTCTACTGCCGATATCACGGAAGACTTGAGCTCCTCTGGAATAGCGGTACTGTCATTAATGAGGTTAGTGGCTCCTCCTACCAGGCCCACAATAACTATGGAACCCATCAGGGCAGTTCCGATAGCCATGCCCAAATTCTGGGAAGTGCTCATAAGAGCAGCTGTCTCGCTTGTCCTTTCAGGAACTACCTGGGAGAGGACGAGGTTCATTATCTGCGATGCTATAACTCCTGCGCCTATGCCTATTAAGGCAAAACCGGTCAGCAGGGCAAACCCTTTGACCTCCACATTAATGGTTGCAATAGCCAGGAAAAGCCCTAATGTAAGTACAAGTAGCCCGACCTGAATAATGCGTTTTGGGGATATGCGGGAAGATAACCGAGATGCTGTGAGCGAAGCAATTAAAAGTGGTATGGAAAGAGGAAGGTAGAGAAAGCCTGTCTGCATAGCATTGAGGCCCAGGGCTATCTGGAGGAAAAGAGCCATGCTGAACAGGAAACCTCCTATAAGAACGGTCTGAACCATCTGGACAAAAATACCTGAAGTAACCCTGCAGTCCCTTAGCACATCGAGCCTTACGAGTGGCATTCTACCCAGAGTAATGACATGAAGTTCCCAGAAGGCAAAACCCACCAGGATAATGCCTCCTGCTGCAATAAATACAGGTGTAGGAGAAAGGCCGAACGGAGAAATTTCAATTCCTCCTATTGAGAAGGGATGACGCGCCTCCCACCAGCCATAGGTTCCTGCCAGTAATATCCCAAAGACAATAAGCCCCATTCCCAGCGCAGAAATTATAGAGCCGACTATATCCAGCCTGGGTTTTTCTTCAGTCTCAAGGGGTGCATCCAGAATATACCGGCTTAACAGTAAGATTATGAGCACGATAACTACTTCCCCGCCAAAGGCAAGCCTCCAGGTGTACTCAGTTGTCAGCCAGCCCCCTATAATGGGCCCGAGTGCAATCGCGCTTGCAACGATTCCCCCTAATATGCCGTAAGCAAGTGCACGGTCCTTTCCGCTGTAGTTTGAGGTCACGAGCGTCTGAATGGCAGGCATTACAAGGGTAGCTCCTAGCCCTTCAAGGATTGACCAGCCTATAAACAGCACGGCCATTGTCGGGCTGATTGCAGTCAGGAAAGAAACGGTACCGTAAATGATCAGTCCTGTCCTCAATGCCCTTTTTCGGCCAATAATATCTCCAAGCTTTCCTCCGGTGATCATAAGTGATGCCATTACAAGAGAATTGAGTGTAATGGCAGCCTGGACAGTGGCAACGTTAGTGTCAGAATCTTTGATGAGTGTAGAAATAGAAACATTCATTATCGTCGTATCAATAACAAGCACAAACATTGCAAGCACGAGAGCAGCAAGTACAGTCTTTCTTTCTATGTCAACGCCTCCTGTAGTAAAATATAAAGGCGTAATCTCTGCGGGAAGAAGCTTACCTCATTCTGTTTATCTACAGAAAGAAGCTTACTTCATTCTGTTTATCCACAGGAAGAAGCTCACATAATTATGTTTATCTGCAAGAAGAAGCTCACATAATTATGTTTACAGCCAGTAGACCCAGAAATTAAAGAAGAAGCAGAAAGGCATAAACTTTTTTCATTACTTAAGAACCGTAATCTATGCCACCTGCATCTTCGCTCGTTAACCCATTCTGAATGCTTCCCTTACACCCGGCAGCATGATATAGATGAGAATTAGGGTATTCGCGAGAACTGATAAATTCACATCATACCATGAACCTCCTGTAACCAGTAGCACAAAATCAGCATTTTCAACTGTTGCAATTAGAGGACACGAAATTCCCGGAGGAGCATCGAATAAACATAATTCATCTCCTTTTGCTGTCTTAATAGCAGATTTAATAACAGATACAGGGGAATATACTCCCACTTCAGCACGGGCTTCAATAATTTTAGCATGAGTGTTCAAGCTCATAGAATTCACCCTACCCAGAGTCTTTTCTTTTTCGGTAATGGCGTCAAATTCGCATGCTACAATACAAGCTCCGCAATCGTGGCATAATTCTTCAACAACCTGAATGTACTTAGATGGCGGGATACATACAATCGCATGATAGGTACAATAATCATGGCATTTGTTACAAAAGGTACATTTATCCGTATTGATAACCGGGATATGCTGAGAAACTGAAATGCTGTCGTACATTTCTCCCTGAATGAATTCTCTCACATTGGGCTCTTCGGCATCGCAGTCAACTAAAGTGACAGGCATTCCCTCTTTTTGAGCTGCCCAAAACAGGTTGGTGGAAACGAGAGTTTTCCCGGTTCCTCCTTTCCCGCTAGCAATAGCAATGTTCATATTTTAAGTATTATCCCGATGTTTTAGTCGCTTAATTAATGATCGCAGGAATTAACTCCCGTAATCAAGGTGCTTTTAATCCAATCGGTAACCAATTCTTTTGGACTTTTAGGCTCAGCCCCAACACTTACTTTGATATTTTGGCCGGTAAATAAATTAATTGCACGTTGTCCCATGCCTCCGGCTATAACATCAGTAACTCCACGTTCGGCAAGCCAACCTGGAAGCAAACCCGGTTCATGAGGAGGAGGGGTGATAAGGTTTTCATCTACAATTTCATTGTTTTCTACTCCAATGATGGCAAATTGCTGACAATGACCAAAATGTGAACATAAACGCCCGCTTTCTAAAGGAATAGCAATAATTGATTTCATATAGTCTTGTTTTTTAGGAGTTATTATTAGCAAGCAGAGTGAGTTTAAAAGTGTTTTCTTCCAAATCTTTTTTGTTTTCCCGACGTAAATAATTGTTGATTGAATAATCCCCGACCCAAAAAATTACCCTGTTCCGCAGTTCTTTCGTTTCGGTTTTGTAGGATTTCATCGTCCGGTTTTTCTGCCGGTCATTGGCCCATCTCCATTAGGGCCTCGTCTGTTTAATCCTGGCATGATTTCTAGTTTTTATGGTTCAACAAATCAATTATTTCATTGATTTTTTTCTCCGGTTCGTTAAGAACAACTAACTGAATTTGCAAACTGTCAAAAATGGATTTCACTTTGGTTCCAAACTCACCTGAAATAACTTTATTAACTCCTCGTGAAGCAACTAATTGAACCGAAGCAGGGCCTGCTCCCTCGACATTGTCTTTGTTGGGATTAGGGATAAATTCTGTCGATTGGCTTTCAGTATCATAAACTACGAAAAAAGAACAGCGTCCAAAACGACTGTCTAATGTAGATTCATGACTGTTGCCTGTTGATGTGATTGCTACTTTCATCTTAAATATTTTTTAGGCGATTATTATTTCTCATCCTGTTATGGTGTGGCGAACCTTTTCGCATCATCTGAATATTACATTTAGGGCAGATTTCTGTTTTGCATGGTACTCCCGGAGTGTGTTCTTTTTCGTAGCCGCATTGCGGACAAGTGCACCTATCTTCCTCGGCGGTTTCTGGCGAATTTTCACTTATCTCTTGGATATCTGTAGAGCCGCAAAGTGCACAATATTGAATTTCCTGGTCTTTGGCAGGGTGGGTGAAAAAACAGCCACAAGCTCTGCATGAATGCCATTCGCTATCAAAATAAACCTTGCCTCCTTCAAAAACTATCGTTCTACCTTCCACAAAAGCCTGAGCAATTTTACGCCGTGCGCTTTCATAAATACGGGTGTATGTAGGTCTTGAAACTTCCATTATTTGTGATGCTTCTAGTTGACCATACAATTCGAAATCGCTTAAACGGATAGCTTCGTATTCTTCGAAATTTAAAATAATTGGATTCTTCTCCTCAGCTAAGCCGATAGGTCGAAATCCCTTAAAATGTGGGGGATTGGTCACTCTACGTCTGCGTTTTGGTCGAGCCATTTCATTATGAGCATTTGTTCATTACAAAGATAAAGAACTATTGATAATATCAATTATTTTTAAAGTGTTTTTTCAAAAAAAAGTGAAATAATTGTGAGGGCAAGTTTTAATAGCAATTACAGGTGCTGTGTTTTTTGTTCAGCTTTATGGTTGACTAACAAAAAAGTAAAGGGGTATAAAAGTTTTTGATGGGGCATATTGACTGTTTTCTCCAGGCTGTAATCATAATTCGGCAAAATCTTTTGGAATAGACATTTTATAAGTCTTATGGTTTTAATTGTGGGGAAAATCGTAATATTGTTGGAAATGCCGTTTAATTAGACTCAGGCAGTATAAACTCTTAGTAATAACAAAATACCTATGGAAGATCAAAAGAAAAACCAACAGCTAAAGATTGAACTTAACGAAGAGATAGGGCAGGGGATATACTCCAATCTGGCAATAATAAGCCATTCTCCCTCAGAGTTTGTGATTGACTTTATTCGTGTGATGCCCGGTGTTCCGAAGGCGCAGGTTAAGTCGAGAATTGTTTTAACTCCCGAACATGCCAAAAGGCTTCTTGGTGCCTTAAAGGACAATATTACTCGTTACGAGAAGCAGTTTGGAGCGGTAAAGGATATTAAAGAAGGGCCAACAGGTTTCAACCCCATGGCCTTTGGTGCGCCGGGAGGTCAGGCTTAAAATTTTAACGTATGAGTTTCAGGGTCAGATTGACATGGTGTTTCTTGCCGTTTTTTATGATATTGTCGGCATCAAAAGTTGTGGGTGAGAATGTGAGCTTGCAAACCGGCGCTGAGCTTACAGAGGAGTGGTTGCCCCTTTTAGAGGGACAGAGAGTAGGTCTTTTGGTCAACCATACTTCTCAGATTGATGGCCTTCACTTGATTGATACCATGCTTGCCCTTGGCGTGAAGGTAGAAAGGATTTTTGCTCCTGAGCATGGTTTTCGTGGTGATTCGGATGCCGGTGCCTTAATAAAGGATGGAGTTGATGCCGCGAGCGGAATCCCTGTTGTTTCGCTTTATGGAGAGTCTAAAAAGCCTTCAGCGGCTCAGTTGGAAGGTCTCGATGTGATAGCGTTTGATATTCAGGATGTAGGAGTGAGGTTTTATACCTACATTTCCAGTATGCACTATATGATGGAGGCCTGTGCCGAGAATGGCGTGAAAATGCTGGTGTTCGACCGCCCTAATCCTAATGGCGACTATGTTGACGGCCCTGTCCTGAAAGACGGCTTTACTTCCTTTGTGGGCATGCATCCCATACCTGTGGTTCACGGCTTAACGGTAGGGGAGCTGGCCCTTATGATAAATGGTGAAGGGTGGCTGGCCAATGGTGCGAAATGCGATTTGGAGGTGGTTAAGATGAAAGGCTATACTCATGCCCTTTTATATAGTCCTCCGGTTAAACCTTCACCTAATTTGCCTAATCTGCTTAGTATTAGGCTATATCCTTCGCTTTGCTTTTTTGAGGGCACAGATGTCAGTGTTGGCAGGGGAACTGAGTTCCCTTTTCAGGTGATTGGATATCCGGATCCTCGTTTTGGAGAGTTTAGTTTCAGACCTGTTTCAACTCCCGGAGCAGCTTCAGAGCCATTGCAGCAGGACAGACTTTGCTATGGATTAGATTTGCGCGAAACGGAGGGTGTGGACCATCGTTTTAGTTTGAAATACCTTCTTCTGTTTTATAAATTATCGGGCAGGGATGATAACTTTATATCCCGACCGCGTTTTTTTAATCTTCTTGCCGGCAGCGAGCGGCTGGCACAGCAGATTGTTCAGGGGCTTAGTGAGGAGGCAATAAGGTCATCATGGTGCCAGGAGCTTGAGGAATATTGTATTATGCGTTGCAACTATCTGTTATATCCTTAAAAGGGTGGATTATGAGAAGTTTTCTTTTTACGATTATTGCTTTATCTGTATTTATACTCTTCACCTATTCGCATGAAACAAGAATGGTGAAGGATGAGTGGCTTGATGAGCCCCTCAGTGTTGCTGCAATTTATGATTCTGCTAGTGTATGGGTCGATTCAGTATATGCCTCATTGAGTGACAGAGAGAAGATAGCTCAGCTGTTTTGGCTCACCGTAGATCCGGTTGATGACCGGCTTGCCTATAATAAAATCAGAGACTTGATTGAGGATTATCAGCCGGGTGGCGTCTTGTTCTTAAGCATTAAGGCCGAAAGGCTTGTTGAAGCAATTAATGATTTACAGTCAGTTTCTAAGCTCCCTCTATTGGTCTCGCTTGATGCTGAACATGGAGTTGCAATGCGGATAAAAGAGGCGGTAGAATTTCCACGCGCAATGACTCTGGGCGCCATTCGCAATGATACACTTATCTATGAGATGGGACTTGAAATAGCGAGACAGTTTGCAATACTGGGCCTTCATGTAAATATGGCCCCGGTGGCTGACGTGAATAACAATCCTGCCAATCCGGTGATAGGCATGAGGTCATTTGGAGAAGATCCTGCTAATGTGTCGCGGAAGTCAGTTGCCTATATGCAAGGGCTACAGGATGGCGGCATTATGGCTGTTGGTAAGCATTTCCCGGGTCATGGTGATACCGATACCGATTCTCACCTGGCTCTGCCGCTTGTCAATCACTCGCGCAAGCAGCTCGATTCGGCCGATTTAGTGTCATTCAGAGCGTTGATAGAGGCCGGTATTTGGGGGATTATGACGGCTCATATTGAAGTGCCGGCTCTGGAAAGTAAGAAAGGTGTTCCGGCAAGCTTTTCAGACAAAGTAGTTGAAGGCCTGTTGCGCGATGAGCTTGGTTTTGAAGGCTTAATCATTACAGATGCGGTTAATATGCAAGGCGCAAAAGTGATGGGCAAAGCGGGCGAGATTGACGCCAAGGCGCTGATTGCAGGTAATGATATTGTCGAGTTTAGCGAAGACCTTCCTGCTGCCATTGCAGCCGTGGAAAGCGCTATTTCAGAAAGCCTTATTAGTTGGAGCGATATAGAAAGGAAATGCAGGAGGTCATTGGCTTTCAAATATTGGCTGATTGAGCGGCGCGTTGAGACTGATGTTGATGCGGATAAATTAGTTGAAAGCATCAATTCGGATGAGGCTCTGTCTCTTAACCAAAGGCTCTACAATTCAGCCGTAACCGTATTGAAAAACGAAGATGCTTTTTTCTCAATTAGTGAGATACCGGTGAATTATGCAGCTGTGATTTTGGGTCAGGCTCCTGAGTTGGAAGCTTATTATAGAAACAAAGATATTCCGGTGTATATTCTCCCCATGAATGATAATCAGGCTTTTATAGCTTCAATAGAGCGCCTTTCTCAATATGATGGTTATATTATGGTGGTTGCAGATTCCAATTGGGGTCGAAGGGCAGTCAACTCCGCCGCCCGGTCGATGTTAGCAAAGCTTCTTGGCAAAGGGAATTCACTGTTTGTTTATTTAGGCATGCCTTATCATCTTTCCGCCTGGAAGGAGGCCAAAAACGCCAGGGGAGTGGTGATGAGCTATCAAAACAATGAAGCAGCGCGACAGGCTATTGTAAGTTTTTTGAGCCGGGAAACAGGCGCAGACGGGATTTTGCCTGTGACTATTGATGGCTGGTATCCTGTGGGTAGTGGAATTGTGGTGGAATATAAGTAAAGACGCATGATAGTTTGTCTTTACTATCATGCGCCTTTTACATCAATCAATTATTGTAGCGGGCACCAACATAGGGCTTTTGCTTCTTTGATAATTTTAGCAAGGAACGAATATCGGCGGGTACTTGAGTTGCTGCTTTGTTACCGGGGAAGCCGGGCAGAAGGCTGAACTCTCTGTTGAACTCACCTTTAAACACAGGAATTTCGGCATAACTATATTCCAGACTTTGTGATTCATATTTTGAAAAGTCGCTACGGAAGTCTGCTAAAGTTGTATATCCCTTTTGGCAATTATCACTTCCCCCGGCCGGGCTCCAAAAGAGCATGGGAGTCTTTGATAAGGTGTTTTTCACATAGACGTTGCCGTTCATAGATTTAAGCGGAGAGTCTTTTAGTATGTCACATAGTTCAGGCGATTGCCAAACATTAACAAAGGGTCGGATAGACTCTTTGTTGGCCACAAAGAGGTTGTTCACGAGTAAATGATCGTAACGTTTATCCACATCAGGTCCTGAAGCAGGGTGCCAGCCAAAATGATCGCCTTCAGCACTTCGCGGTGTGCGGGCAAAAGTGACGGCAGTATTAACGAAAGTGTTTTGATAAACTTCGGCACCCGAGCTGTTAAGTATGAATACCCCCTGATCGCAGTCAATAAACTCATTTCCGGCAACAGTGACCCCTTTGGATATTTCAAAGAAGAAGGCTATATCGCCCGACCACGGTGATTCCGGACTAAACTTTGCTTCGGGGCTGCCAATGTTTTGCATAAGATTGTTAGTGAAAACTCCATCCACATTGCCTACATCGTACCAGATACCATTTGAGTTTTGCAAATCCATTACCAGATTGTCGTTACATACAACGCGATAGCACTGGTTAAAAATCTTTACGGCAGCCGGGAAATAGCCCGTGATGTTCTCGATATTGTTGCGTGTGAAGATGTTGCGTTCAAGCAGCACATCATTAGAACTGAGAATAAAAACGCCCTCTGTGCTTGTGTCACTAACCTTACAGTTGCGCATGGTAAAATTATCGCCGCGGAAATATCCACCTACCCTTGAGCAGAACGAGATGGTAAGGTTTTCTAAGGTTGTACCGCTTATCCTTTTGCCATGCTCTGTTTCTGCAGAGACCCTCTCAGGATTCGTGCCGTCAAATTCGAAGGCCCGATAAGCATATTGAGTAAAGGTGATGCCGCGAATTACGGGTCCTTTCATATCAGAGGCAACTCCGTTCAGCTCGCCGTCAACACGATGGATAGCTACATCAAAGGCTGTGATTTCAATTTTGTTGTCCTGAGGATTAACCCCGATGTAAATGTTTCCCTTTTGGTAATCTACGAAGAAGTGATTTTCATCAACTTCACCCAGCCACCCGGCAGATTGAAGCAAACGCCCATTTGCAAAAACCATGTCATTGTTAAAACGGTGAACCGGAGTTTCTCTTCCGGCATTATGAAACACCCACCAATCTTCGGGTGCCATCGGGAAAAGCTTGTCCCATTTAGTGACCCAAAGATTACGGCCTAAGTCTCTCCATTCTTTAGCTTCCATACTTCCTTTAAGCACGGGTAGTTCATCCTGGTAAGGCTGCATTGTGATGCCCTGGTTTAAGAGCAAATTGCCGCTATGGTAAACGCCTCCTCTCAAGATGATGGCATCACCGCTTCTTACCTTTTTAAATGCTTCCTCAATGGTGGTGGGAGAGGAGAGAAGAGTTCCGGCTGATTGAGGGTTGCCGTCGGGTGCCACAAAGTAGGTGGTTCCCGGTACTACAGGCAATTCATATTTTTGAGGCACAGGTCCGTAAGGGCCTCCTGACGGTTGGGCAAAGGCAGGTGTGAAGCAGGCTAAGGCCAGTATGAAAACCGACGACATAGCTGTCTTGTAGATCTTTTGTAATAATACCATAATGTTTGATTTTATAATGTGAATAATACCTTGGGGTAGCTGGTGTGAAATTTACATTATAAAAATAGCGAAAACTACCGACTTGCCCTCTAAGCGTGAATTTTTTCATCCAGATTGATGATTTTCTCCACCTTTTGCAGGCTCCAACCTTTAAACCCTCAATAGCGATATCATTCCGAGCTTTGCGAGGAATCTAATCGCTTTTACCGAACAACAGTGATTAATAATATGATACTTGCATAGGAAAGAAGCAAGCTATAAGGTTCAAAGTTTAGGCTTAGGCCTAAACTTTGAACTATTTAATTGATATTATCTTCTTTTCTTCTGAGTCTTTTGCAACTGCTGTTGTTGTTTGCTCATTTCTTCCAGGCGTGCAGCAAATTTGGATTTCTGAACCGGCTTCTTTTGGTTGGCCTGAATTCTTTTCAGCAATTTCTCTTCATTCACAAATTGCCTGATAAGAATGGTTTGCAAAATAGTGATCAAGGTTGAAACAAAGTAATAATAGCTCAGACCTGATGCGTAGCTGTTAAAGAAGAACAAGAACATTACCGGCATCATGTACATCATAGTCTTCATGCCCGGCATCTGGTTTGTTGATTGAGTCATCTCCGCGTTCATCTTTGTGTATAAGATGTTAGTGGCAGCCATCAGCAGAGTAAATAAGCTAACGTGCGAACCATAGAACGGGATGTTAAAAGGCAGATCCAAAATAGAGTCATAGGATGACAAGTCAGTAGCCCACAAGAAGCTCTCTTGCCTCAACTCTATAGACGCGGGGAAGAAACGGAACATAGCGATAAGGACAGGCATCTGCAAAAGCATAGGTAAACAGCCTCCCATTGGGTTCACTCCTGCCTTTTTATATAAATTCATTGTCGCTTGTTGGCGCTCAATTGCTTTGTCCTTGGGTATGCGCTCATTAATCTCCTCAATTTGGGGCTTTAAGACCTTCATTTTGGCCGAAGAGATGTAAGATTTGTAGGTAAGCGGGAAAAGCACGAGCTTAATGAGTATGGTAAGTATAAGAATAATAATACCATAGCTGCTGATAAAGCCTTCCAGGAAGTTAAAAACAGGGATTACGGCATAACGGTTGACCCAGCCAAAAATTCCCCATCCTAATGGTATAAGCTCGCTAAGTTCTAAATCCTTGTCGTAACTGTTGAGAGTGTAAAAGCGGTTGGGGCCGAAATAAAAGTTGAAGTCCAGCTTTTGATTACTCATAAAGTCAATAGGCACAACTACCTCAGCTTTATTGTATTTCAGGTATTCGCTGCTTTCGTCATTTTCGATTTTGCTTTCAACCATAGCACTTGCAAAGGCATCCCTGGCGATAAAGACTGAGGAGAAAAACTGTCCTTTATAACCAATCCATTTCACCCTTGTCCGCAAGTCCTTATTATCGTTTTTTGTAGGTTTAAGATTATCAACTTCGTCCAGATAATATTTATAGAAGATGCCTGAGTATTGTTGTTCAAACTGACGCCCTTTTTCGTGCGAGGGTAATTGAGCATACCAGTTAATGTCGATACTTCCCCTGGGCGTAGTCATCAGATTACCCAGATTATAGGTGTTTATCGAGAAGTCGGTCATATACTCGTCGGCAGGCAACTTGTAGTTGAACTGTAATATCTCACCTGCCTCAGTACCCATTTCAAAGGAAATAGTGCTGTCGCTTAAGTTCGTGTTTTTAAAAAAGAGGTCTGAGGTGTTGAAAACTCTTGTGTTGTGAGTAAAAAGAAACCCGAAATCATTATCATCACCATCGAATAAAATCAGAGCTTCACCATCGTGCGTTTTATACTCTTTTAATTCTACTGAATAGATGCGAGCCCCGAGATTGGTAAATACCATTTTGATTTTACTGTTTTCGAGAGTGTAAAACTCCTGTTCACCCTCGATAAACGGAGCTATTTGTCCATAAATCTGCTGATTTTTAAAAGATGCAGAAGAGTCGTTAAGGGCACTGTCAGATATGGCTATCTGCGCACTCTCGGCGGCTGCAATGGCTGCCCTGGCGATTTCGTCCTGTTGTCTTTGAAGCTCAACCCGCTGAAGCGAATCACGCTGTTGGTTCAAAGCTGCTATCTGCTCGGCATTTGGGCGATTAAAAAAATAAAACCCTAAAAGAATTAATGTGATGAGTATAAGACCCGTTATCGAATTTCTATCCATTATTATTTGTTATGTAAAATGATGCTACTCTTCCTATTTATCAAACTTTATTGAAATGGCGGCTTTTATAAACGACATAAATAGAGGATGGGGGTTAAGAACAGTGCTGTTGTACTCGGGGTGAAACTGTACACCCACAAACCACTTGTGTTTGGGTATCTCAACAATTTCAACCAGGTCTGTATCAGGATTTGTTCCGGTAGAAATCATGCCGTTTTTCTCGTATTCGGCAAGATACTCGCTGTTGAACTCATAGCGGTGACGATGTCGCTCTTTTATGTTTTCGGTATTATAAGCCTCATAGGCGATGCTGCCTTTTTTTATAGAACAATCGTAAGAGCCTAAGCGCATTGTGCCTCCCTTATCAGTAATATTCTTTTGATCTTCCATGAGGTCGATTACCGGGTAAAGGGTAGTATGATCCATCTCTTTTGAGTTGGCATTTTCCAGGTTTAGCACGTTGCGGGCAAACTCGATAACGGCGCACTGCATTCCTAAGCATATTCCAAAGAACGGGATATTGTTTTGGCGTGCAAAGTTTACAGCTACCAATTTTCCGTCAAAGCCTCTATGGCCAAATCCCGGGGCGACTAATATTCCTTGGGCTCCCGTAAGTTTTTCTGCTACGTTTTCTTTTGTGAGATGCTCACTTTGGACGCTTTCTATTTCTACTTTGTGATCATTGTAGGTAGCGGCATGAATCAAGGCTTCAACAATCGACTTGTAGGCATCCGGAAGTTCAACATATTTACCTACCAAGGCTATTTTAACTGTTTTTTTTGCAGTATGGAGCTTGTTTAAAAAGGCCTTCCATTCTTTTAACTCAGGAGCTTTGCCTATGGGTAGTTTCAGCTTTTCAAGAACTATATGATCCAGCCCTTCCTCCTGCATCTTAACAGGCACTTCGTAAATTGACTTTACATCTATTGACTGAATAACGGCCTTGCTGTCAACGTTGCAAAAAAGTGCAACTTTTTTGCGGATATCCGCGGCCAAATCCATCTCCGTTCGCAAAACCAGAATATCGGGCTGTACGCCTTCTTCCAGTAAAGCCTTGACAGAGTGTTGTGTGGGTTTAGTTTTTAGCTCACCGCTGGCAGCTAAATAAGGAACCAGGGTAAGGTGTATTACAACCGTTCTGGAGCCCATTTCCCATTTGAGCTGACGAACAGCTTCGATATAGGGTAAAGACTCAATATCACCCACCGTTCCACCTATCTCGGTGATAACAACATCAAAGCGATTCTTGCTGCCCAGAAGCTTAATTCTTCTCTTTATTTCATCAGTAATATGAGGAACTATCTGAACCGTCTTGCCAAGGTAGTCGCCTCTGCGCTCTTTGTTAATTACGCTTTGGTAGATTCGCCCTGTTGTAACGTTATTGGCCTGTGAGGTAGGTACATTCAGGAAACGCTCGTAGTGACCCAGATCCAGGTCGGTTTCGGCACCGTCTTCAGTTACGTAACACTCGCCATGCTCGTATGGATTTAAAGTTCCGGGATCTATGTTCAGATAGGGGTCGAGCTTTTGTATGGTAACACTGTAGCCTCTAGCCTGTAATAATTTAGCTAAAGAAGCTGAGATGATTCCTTTTCCCAATGAAGAGGCAACCCCTCCGGTAACAAAGACATAACGAGTATCCGGCACGGTATTCATAGTTAAAATTTTATATACAAAACTCAGAACAAAGGAGCAGTCGGATATAACATCCTGAAAAACAGCTTATTTGCTCAAGAGTTGTGCAATATTTAAAGCACAAAGGTAGCAAAATCTATTCTAATATCGGAAGTGATTTTGCAATTAAGTGATTAAGCTTTTCGCAGGTAATTTTAGCCTGAAGTGTGCGGGGAGTATATGATAAAGCGTGGGGGATTAAAAGTGCAGGGAGGACGCTCTATGAGTTTTAGAGCGTCCTCCCTGCTACTTATATTAATGATTATGAACTGCGCCACCCAGAAGTATGTCATGCACAGCTTCAACAGAATGAGTATAATCTACGTATGCAGCTACATATTCACGCCCTTTCTGTGGAGAGTCGTTTTTTGTTTTGTCGAGGGCTGCAACCTTATTGTATTTTTCTCTTAAAACGCTCCCTATATGATTGTTTAACTTAGACAAGAGTGTGTCAATGTCTTTGTCTTTCAAAGCTGTGTCGCTAAGATTTACAATTGCTGAAGTGGTTCCGGCAGCCTTCAAACCTGTGAAAGCAGCGCCTTCAGTTTCGCGGTGCAGACGTACAAGAGTCTCCAGGAAGTGTTTTTCAACGATGTTGTAAAGCTCTTTGTCACCGGATTTGAGAGCATAGGTTTTATGAAAAAGGGGCACAACTTCCGCTTCCTGATCGGGGGAAATCCATTTCAATATTAAGTTAACATTGTTGGTTTCCAGAGCTTCTATAGCGTCCTTAATAGTGGGTCCGTCAAAGGAGTCGCAGTGAGCGAATGCCGGCTGAGCCGAAAAGCTAAAGAATAACACTAAGCTAAGGATAGTTAATGCAGACTTTAGAGTCGATTTTTTGTTTTTCAATAAAGCGCTAGATACTTCGCTTGCTGAATTGATTTCTTTTGTTCTCATGATATAAAATTTTAAATGATTAATAATTCAAATTTCACTGAGACAAAAGTACGATGAGAACTTTTCCTGTGCGACCTACTTTGTAAAGTGGTACCTGTTTAGCAGCGACTTAAGTCCTATTTGGGAAAAAGGACTTAAGCCTTTATTCTTTTTAGTCCTATGACGGAAAATCAGCTCTGTTTTTATATTGGCTTGGAGTGAGTCCGGTGATATTTTTAAATACCCTGTTGAACGCGGATTTAGTATTAAAACCGCTGTCAAATGCAATGCCCAGCAGAGATAGGTTTGCGTATTCCGGATTGTCTATTCTTGCCTTAACTTCTTCCACCCTGTATTTATTGACAAAATCGAAAAAATTAAGTCCCAGCTGTTCATTAATAAGCCGCGAAAGGTGGTGAGAAGGCATATCGAGTCTGTTTGCCATTTCAGGAAGGGACAAATTTGCATCCAGGTAGGGTCTTTCGGCATTCATGTATTGTTTTAATCTGCCAAGATAATTTTCAGTCTCGGCATCGCTCAAGATTATGCCGCTGTATTTTTTCTTAGGTTCTACTGAACTTTCCGCTGCAGGGTCGGCTGATTGGACAAAGATTTCGTTTTGCTTCAGGCCGAAATAACCGACAAGTATAATAAAGGCAGACAAAGACAGGGCTAAACCATGAGTGCAAAAGACCCAGGAGAACATGTGAAATACGTGGTGAACAGTAGCAAAAATCATCAATATAGTCCAGATGACACCGAAGACCAGGACAAGAGTCCTTAACCACTTAAGGTTCACATTTTCATAAGTAGAAAAGTAGTTGAATATGTTTATATCCAGTTTTTTAAATAAGCGAAAAGAAAGGATGAAATAGAAGGGGCCGGAGAGTACCGTAAGGATAAGAAAAATATTGAATAATACAGGGCTGTCATGTTCCCCCTCTATGTGATCCAGCCTGATTCCTTCTGCAATTTGCGGAAAGAAAGATGCAGTAAGCAGGTAGAGATTGAAAAGGATAAAGGGGACAAAGTGCAGCAATTTGCTTTTGTTGAATTTCTCCTTTGGTTTTATTAAAGCAGAAATGTACTGGTACAGAAAAGGGCCGTGAAGAAGTAGCAGGGATATAAAACTTGCAGACAGCAGATGATAAGCCTGAAATAGCTTATCAGAATACAAGCCGTATATTCCGGTGTATAAGCCTAAGTATATAAGCCAGAATATTAAAACCTTATCATGTAGAGCCTTTTTTTTCTGTATTGTCAAAAACGCGAAGAAAAAGGCGTTAAATGCAGCTATCAAACAAATATATTGCATACCCTAATAAAAAGCCTGCTATTTGGGACTACATGATTAAGCATCTTAGAGCATATCCTCAATCATATCAAGCTTTTTGTTAAGAAGCTCAATATTGCGTTTCCCGTTTTCTATTTTGTGTTGAAAATCACGTATTAAGGCATCAGAATTTTTTGATTTAGCAAAAAAGCCTATGTTGTTTTCCCAAACAATGATATCATTCTCAAGCTGTTTGAGTTTGAGCATGATTTTATTTCTCTCCTGACCGATTTTATCGCCGAATTGATCTGTCGAACGCCAGTTTTCAAGTTTGTTATGAAACTTGTGCAGGTTTTTATCAGCTTCGTCCACATTCAGGTGGTCGAATTTCTGGTTAATCAAATTGCGAAACTCTTGATTGACGCGGTCTTTGTCTTTGATTGGCACAAAACCTATATCAGACCAACGGCGCTGAAAGTCCTGAAGCAGCTCAAAAGATTTCTCGCTACCTTCTTTGAGCTCAAACTCAGTAAGTTCTTTAATGATTGATTCTTTAGCTTTTAAATTATCGAGCTGCGCATTGTCCATATTGCCAAAAAAGGCCTTTTTGCGGTCGAAGAAGTAATCACAAGCTTCTCTGAAGCGCTTCCAAACGGCATCAGACTGTTTGCGCGGTACGGGTCCTATTTCTTTCCATCTTTTTTGGATGCGTATGTATTCATCTGTCGTCTTTTTCCAGTCGTTGCTTTCTTTCATGGCCTCAGCCTGAATGCAAAGTTCTGTTTTTAACTGCAGATTATTTTGCTGGTCATCCTTATAAGTCTTGAAAAACTCCCGCTTATTATTGAAGAAAGTGTCGCAGGCTTTTCTGAAACGATCATAGACCTGATTGTTTTCTTTTTTGGGGGCAAAGCCGATAGTTTTCCATATTTGTTGAAGGTCAATAAGCTCTTTGCTCCTGTCTTCCCACTCTTTTGGTGAGCTGGATACCTTCGCGATAAGTCCTTCGGCTTTTTCGCAAAGTTCTTCTTTTGCCTCCAGATTCTTTTTAAGCTGATTCCTTAAGGATTCAAAGTGCTCTTGCTGACGAATATTGATTTTGGCAGTTGCTGATTTGAATCTATCCCAAAGCTCGTCTTTCTTGTCGTGGGGCACCGGCCCCACTTCGCGCCACAGGTCATGCAGCTTTTGCAATGCTTTGAAAGCTCTGACCGGCGAAGGCTCCAACATTAGGGCTTCAGCTTTCTCACAAAGCTCCACCTTAGATTCCAGGTTCTTTTTAAGGTCAAGATCCCTTAGTTCATTATTTATTTTGATATAGTTATAGAAGTTTTCCACGTGCAGGTGGAAGGTTTCCCACAAATCGTGAAGCTTATTTTGCGGAACCGGTCCTATCTCCCGCCAACGCTGTTGAAGTTCTCTGAACTCCTGAAAGGTATGGTCAAGAGACTCCTGACGATTGATAAGGTCTTTAATTCCCTCTATAACCTCGTATTTTTCTGCAAGATTCTTTTCTTTTGACTGCTCTTGCGACTGACGGTCCTCATCACGTTTGGTGCGGTATTCAAATAAAAGAGCAGAAAATTCTTTTTGTAGCTGGTCGGGTTGATTAATAAATAATTCAACAGGTTCGCCTGAAGCCACAAACTCGGCACGTGCCTTATCTTCAAGGATAGCTGACTCTTTTTCAAAAGCAGCCTTGATTGCTTCAACATTATCCCTGACAGAAGATACATGATGCTCTCTAATCTGTTTTTTGAGGGCATTGATAAGCTCGCTTCGACTCATAGCAGAGTAATCTTCTTTTTCAGGACTGTTCTGAGCCGAAGAGGTATTATCATCTATATCAGAAGTGTTGCTATCGCCGGAAACAGAATTTTCATCTTCAGCAGAGTCTTCTGCCTCAGCTTCCTCTGGTTCAACAGCTTTATTCTGATGCATAACTTCTTCCTGCTCTACAGTATCATTATCGGGTTGTAGCGCGGGTTTTTTGTTATTATTTTGCTCATCAGAGGGCGCAGTAGTATTATCAGATATGTTATCTGCATCCACATCGGTGCCTTTAATCGGCTCCTTGTTCAGTTCGTTTGCTTCCATCACCTTTGGTGTTTGGGGGTGCTATTAATCTTCTTATTAAAGCACGAATATATCACATTAAGGTCAATGCTCAAAGGTTTTTTCAAAAAACCTTTTGATGCAAATCAATAGAGCTTTAGTATATTTGCGGCAAAATATGCTGTTATGCGCATCGATATTCTTACACTTTTCCCCGAAATATTTCAGGGTCCATTCTCGGAAAGCATTATAAAGAGGGCTGTAGAACAAGGAAGTGTGGAAATATTCCTACACAATATACGCGATTATTCTACCGACAAACACAAGCGTGTGGATGATTACCCATTTGGCGGAGGTGCCGGTATGGTTATGCAAATTGAGCCCATAGCAAGCTTAATCGAGAAGTTGAAATCAGAAAGAGACTACGACGAAGTTATTTACATGTCGCCCGACGGGCTCAGGCTCGATCAGTCTGCTGTTAACCGCTTGTCGCTTAAGGGAAATTTGATGATTCTTTGCGGTCACTATAAGGGCGTTGACCAGAGGGTGCGCGACCATTACATCACTATGGAAATATCTATCGGTGATTATGTGATCACCGGTGGCGAATTGGCTGCTGCCGTGACTGTTGATGCGGTGGTTCGACTTATCCCGGGAGTTATATCCGATGAAACTTCAGCTCTTTCTGACACCTTTCAGGATAAGCTTTTGGCTCCTCCCGTATATACTCGTCCCGCCGAGTATAAGGGGTGGAAAGTGCCTGAAATACTCCTCTCGGGGCATCAGGCAAAGATTGATAATTGGCGCGAAGAAGAGGCTCTAGCCCGAACCAGGCGCTTGCGTCCTGATTTGTTGGAAGATTAACGAGAGCCATAAGGCTTAAACCCTTAAACAGTGCTTGTTGAAGGCGCAATAAACACAATTTTTCTTATTCTCGGTCTGCATAAATGGAATTTCCGGGTCGAAGAGTTCAGTAAGGACTTCGTTCAATTGCCCGATAAACTCCTCTTTAACTATGGAGAATCGAAGAGGTGACTTATTCAGGCTTATATTGATTTCGTAGTTTTCCATGAAGAGTTCACGCACGGCTATTACTCCCGGTTGTATATTATCAGAGCCTGTGTTGTCAGATTTTATTAATCCGTAAAGCAGGGTTTGAAAAATAGCCTTTAAATCGCTGTGTTTATTCTGACTGAACAAATCGGGCACGGCTTTAAAATCTTTGGCCGATTTGCCAGTTTTATAGTCTATAATTCTTATCAATCCGTCTCTTTCATCCGTGCGGTCAATTGTTCCGCCCAGATTTACTGTAAGGTTTTTTGTCAACCGGTGGGTCATCCTGACTTTTTCTTCCAGAGCAAGAAGTTTGAATGGGGTAATCTGCTTTTCGCACTCCAAAAAACGAACTATATATCGGAAGAGAATTTCATATACAAGACTGTTTTTCCCTTGTAGGTCGCTGAACTCGCCACTTTTATTTCGTATAAACGGTATGCTCTCTTCAAATATTGAATTCATCACCTCCTTAATCTTATCCTTCTTGGCCAGCCAGGACTCTAAGTCGGCTGCCTCTACGGTTTTTCCTATAAACGAGGAATAAATCTTCTCTACTATGCTGTGAAACAAATTGCCAAAAACCCTTGGGTCTAAATCCTCGCTAATGGCTTCAGGCTCTTTTATCCCGGCAATATAGCTGTAATAAAACCTTAGGGAACACTCGATGTAATGACTAAGTGCGCTGGGCGACAGGCTTGAATTGCCTGGCTCGCGGTACTTTTTAAGCTTCTCCATTACAGCTTCGGTTTTGGAGGCGAAAATTTCGGGTTCTCTGGGAACGTTTACTTTCTGAAGGGGAGTTTCTATTCTTAAGTTACCGGGATATTCATAAAATAATTGTTGCAGGAAACGACTCATCTCGCCTTCTTCAGTGGCTGTCTTGGTGGTTGTATAAACCAGTTTAATCCTTTTGGCACGATGAATAAGCCGGTAAAAGTAATAAGCAAATATAGCATCCTGATTATCAATAACCGGTAGGTCAAATCCCTTCCTTAAATTGAAGGGAATAAACGAATTGGGCGGGGATGTTTTTGGGAATACTCCTTCGTTCATCCCAATAATAATAAGGTTTTCAAAATCAAGCACTCTGGTTTCCAGGAGTCCCATTAGCTGAAGCCCTCTTAGTGGTTCTCCATTAAAAGGAACCGATTGGGATGCTGCCAGTTTGCGGAACAAGGACTGCCAGGTTAGGGTGTTGGGTTGCTGAGGGAGCTTTGAAAGGATATCCGAAAGTCGCTTGATAGTGGTGTAAAGATAGTACACAAACTCCATTTCTAAGGCCTTAACATTGCCTTTGGCGCTATCGTCGGTCGCCTCATCCTCTTCGATGTTTTCACTTTGATCTTTTTCCGCCGCTCCTTTTGTCTGGAGCTGCCTGTATATCATAATCAGAAGCTCGTTAAGATAGCCGGTAAGTTCGCTTGTAGTCTCAATCTTTTTAAAGATAGCGGCGGTTTGTGGAGAGCCGCTTAAAATGCTTCCTTCAATAAAGGGATTGTTGTATTCAATCAGCTGATGGATAAGCTCCTGAGCCTTGTCGCCCATAATGGTTTGCATATATTGGTGACGGAGCAGTGCAAGTACGTCCCTGTGGTAAAACCATGTTTTGCCATTTTTGGTTTTCCTTGTTGACCTCTGCATTACCAGCAGGTTTTCGACAAGAGAATAGGCCGGGGTACTTTTCAGGGGATAACCCAAAGTGATATTGATTTTTGAATACTGCACAGGGATAGAGGTAAGCACAGGAAATAGCTGTTGCTCATCGGCAAGTATTACGGCGGTTTTTAATGCAATCTTATCGGCATTATGCTTTAACAACTCTTCTTCGTCAAAATTTTCGGGACTTACTTCTGCATCAGACATATCACGCGAAATGTCGTCGAGGAAGTTGTAAACCACCTGAGCCTGAACAAGATTATTGGAAGCCGCAGAAATTGAAATATCCGGGCTTGTGTTATCAAAAGGCTGCTCCCAGTTATCGGGTGAGGGATAATCATAGATATTAGCCTTAATAAAGAGGCCGCCTTCATGAACAACTTTTAGAGCATGATTTGTAGGGTCAAGCTTTTCCCTTAGTATGTCTTGAGGATAATCCCAAAAAAAGTTGGCCTTGTTTTGAGTTTTTAGGTAATTAAAAACAATCTTCTCACATTTGTTTAAGGCGTTGAAGCCGCTAAAGACAACCTTTTTGTAAGGAATATCAATTGAGCGCCCGCTCCTTGCTTTCTCAGCTATTCGCATTATAAGCATGCCGTTGTAGGCTTCCTTCTGCTGTTGAAGCTCTTGCCTGAAGTGTTCGTATAGCTCATACAGCTTCTCCCACACATTAAGGAAACCTGACTGTTGCTCAGACAGTTTTTGGGGATCGAAGCTGCTCCAAAAACTGCGTATGGCTTCAATCTGGGCTTCTGACAAGTGAGAATAATCGACCTCGAGTCTTTTTATTGCTGCCAGATTGGCAAAAAGCTCTTTGGGATTGACCATATAATTGTCAATATCATTGAAGTCGCTCAGCAGCATCTCGCCAAGCGGCAAAAAGTCGTCGATGGATATATTGTTCTGTATAATTTGGCAGTAGGAGGCATGCAGTTTAAAGAGTAGCGTAATATTGTCGCAAACCGGCGTGGGATCTATTTCATTGAAAAAGTCGCTGATGGTGATAATCTTGGGAGACCAGAGTGGCTTATCGACCATCTGTCCCAGTTGTTTGGCAAAAAACCTGCATGCCCGGCGGCTCGGAAAAACAAAACAAAAATCGTCTAATTCTGTTAAATGATAAGATATATGGTACTGTGCTAATCGTTCAAGAAATGTTTGCATGTTTTTGCGCTTTGATAACATTCAAAGATAAAGAAAAACAATGAGCAGTCATCAATGAACAGCCATCAGTTATCAGTGAACATTAATGGACTTTGTTTGCAACTTTTAATACTATGGATGATTTTTCGTTTGTCGGGAATAGCGACATTGAGGCTATCGAATCACTGTATCAACAGTATCTTAAGGATCCTTCCTCGGTAGATGCAGGCTTCAAACAATTCTTTAAAGGATTCGACTTTGCCCGTGCAAACTTCAGTCCTGAGCAGGGCGAGTATATAAGCAAGGAGTTTAATGTTATCAACCTGATTCATGGTTATCGGCAAAGGGGTCATCTCTATACCAAAACTAATCCCGTAAGGGCTCGTCGTCAGTATTTCCCAACTCTTGATATCGAGAATTTCGGTTTGGAGCAGAGTGATTTGGATACTGTTTTTCAGGCAGGGAGTCAGATTGGCATCGGCCCTGCCAGTCTGCGCGATATTCTCAAGCATCTTCAGGATACCTATTGCCTTTCGGTAGGTGTTGAATACCTTTATGTTCGTACCCCTGAGATTGTTTCCTGGTTGCGCGAGAGGATGGAAAGTGTGAAGAATCTGCCTGATTTTAGTCTTGAAAAAAAGAAGTATATTTTTCGTTCCCTGAAGCGTGCCGTTGGTTTTGAGACCTTTGTTCATAAAAAATTTGTTGGACAGAAACGTTTTTCTTTGGAAGGCTCTGAAGCGCTGATTCCCGGTATCAGGGCGCTGATAAACAGGGGCGCCGAGCTTGGAGCACGTGAGTTTGTTTTTGGGATGGCTCATAGAGGGCGTTTAAACGTGTTGACCAATATCTTGGGCAAGCCTTATCGTAATGTTTTTAAGGAATTTGTAGCCGATGAGTATGACGATAATGTGTCTTTGGGTGATGTAAAATACCATTTGGGCTATGATAACTTTGTGGACAGCGGCGAAAGCAGTGTGCGACTTATGTTGCTGCCCAACCCATCTCACCTTGAGGCCGTTACTCCCGTGGCTGAAGGTCTGGCACGTGCCCGCGCTGATCATGGCTATGAGAGTGATTTCGACAAGGTGGTGCCTGTTATTATCCATGGCGATGCTGCCATTGCTGCCCAGGGAGTGGTTTATGAAGTTATCCAGATGGCGAAGCTCCCGGGCTATAGGACTGGAGGTACCATCCATGTGGTTGTAAATAATCAGGTTGGTTTTACTACAAATTATCTCGAGGCACGCTCAAGCACCTATTCCACCGATGTTGGCAAGGTTACCAACAGTCCTGTTTTTCACGTTAACGGCGATGATGCCGAAGCAATAGTTTACGTTTTCGAACTTGCTATGGAGTTCAGGCAGCGCTTCAATAGCGATGTCTTTATTGATATACTTTCATATAGAAAATACGGGCACAACGAAGGTGACGAGCCGCGCTTTACGCAGCCTACCCTTTATAAAGCCATAGCCTCCCATCCCAATCCGCGTGATATCTACGGGCGTCAGCTTACCAAGCAAAATGTGATGAGTGAAGAAGAACTTCAGATGTTAATTGATGAGTTTGAATCCTATCTCGAAGAAGAATTTGAAGCCTCCCATCTTATCAAGAAGATGTCGATAGCCCCATTTTTGGCCGACTTGTGGAAGGATTTTAAGTATCCCAAAGCCGAAGATTTTGAAAACAAGGTGGATACCGGAGTTCCGGCTGACGTAATTCATAAGCTTTGTGAAAAGCTTAATACTCTTCCGGCAGATAAAAACTTTTTCCCAAAAGTCTATAAGATACTTGGCGACCGGAAGAAAATGCTTGCCGAAGATAAGGTTGATTGGGCCATGGCTGAGTTGACTGCTTATGCAAGCATTGTAAATGAAGGACATCCTGTCAGGTTAAGCGGACAAGATAGCGAGCGTGGCACCTTCGCGCATCGCCACGCGAGTTTTACGGTCGAAGATATGAACGAGCGCTATATGCCCTTGCGGCATCTTGACGATAAGCCTAGCTCTTTCCACGCTTATAACTCTCTTTTGTCTGAGTATGGAGTGATGGGTTTTGAGTATGGTCATGCCCTGGGTGTTCCAAACGGACTGAATATTTGGGAAGCTCAGTTTGGGGACTTTTTTAATGTGGCTCAGGTTATTGTCGATCAGTATATCAGCTCGGCAGAAGAAAAGTGGGGCCTGATGAACGGGCTTGTGTTATATCTGCCTCATGGCTATGAAGGACAAGGGCCTGAACATTCAAGTGCAAGAATTGAGCGCTTTCTTAACCTTGCTGCCCGCAACAATATGCAGGTAATGAACTTAAGCACTCCCTCTAACCTTTTTCACGCCCTACGTCGTCAGGTCAAAAGCAGCTACCGTATTCCTATGATAATTTTTACACCTAAGAGCTTGCTGCGACATCCAAAGTGTATTTCGAGCGTTGGTGATCTTGAAAAGGGCGGGTTTACCGAAGTTATTGACGATGATAATATTACAGAAAAGACAGTGTCGCGCCTGGTTCTTTGTACCGGTAAGATTTATTATGATCTGCTGGCACGCAAGGAAGAGCTAAACGCCACAAATGTCGCGCTGGTGAGGATTGAGCAATTGCATCCCTTCCCAAGGAAGCAGCTTGCCGCGATTCTGAAAAAATATGAAAATGTTAAGTTGAAACTATGGGTTCAGGAAGAACCGGAAAATATGGGAGCCTGGAATTATATCAGAAGTATGTTGCCATTTGAGCATATTGTGCCGATAGCACGCCTTGCCAGTGCCAGTCCGGCCACCGGACTGGCCGGACTTCACAATGTTGGTCAAAATGAGATTATTGAGAAGGTATTTAAGAAGTGCCATTGCGATTTAAAACTGTCATATTGCAATTTGAATTGCATGGAGGGCAAATCACGAGAAGAAATATTGAAGGCACATTATTATTTTGACCAAAATCAGAGGTTTTCGATTTAAGATTCGGGCTAATGCCTGAATATATTAAGAAAGAATAAATAGCTATTATATATGATAGTAGATGTAAAAGTGCCCACCCCGGGCGAATCGATTTCAGAAGTGGAACTGGCAAGCTGGTTGGTATCCGATGGCGATTTAGTGCGCAAAAACCAGGAATTGGCAGAGGTGGAATCTGACAAAGCTACGCTCTCGCTTATTGCTCCTGAGAGCGGCAAGATTTCTTTATTAATAGAAGACGGTGCTTTGGTTAAGGTTAACTCAGTGGCCTGCACTATTGACACTTCGGTTGAGGTGCCGGCTGAGGCTGTTAAAGAGCCGGTGCAGCCCGAAGCGGTCGTTGATACTGTAAGGACTTCCTCAAGCGCAGCGGAATCTACGTCATCTGAAAAGCTCTCTGAGGATACAAGCCTTCATAGTGGCTCAGCAGCTTCCATAAAGAGTACTCCTCTTGCACGTAGCATGATGGCTGCCGAGCAGATGTCGGCAGATGAGGTGCTTAAGGGACTCAAGAAGCTGTCCTCCAAAGAGGTGGAAGCCATACTGGAGATAAGAGCCGGGAAGGTGGTCGTTTCATCAGCTTCGCCTGAAACAGCCACAAGGAATGAAGAGCGTAAAGCGATGACCCAGCTTCGGAAACAGCTTAGCAAACGACTGGTAAAGGTTAAAAACGAGACTGCCATGCTTACCACTTTCAACGAAGTGGATATGTCGGCTCTTATGGAGCTTCGCAGGGCGCATCAGGATGCCTTTGTTAAGAAGTATGGGTATAAGGTGGGACTGATTACCTTCTTTCTTAAAGCTGCTTCTCTTGCTCTGCAAAAATTTCCGATGATAAACAGTATGATTGACGGCGATGATATTGTTACACCTAATTATGTTGATATATCTGTAGCTATGCAATCGCCTAAAGGACTGCTGGTGCCGGTAATCCGTGATGTTAATATTAAGTCTGTTGCTGAGATTGAGCAGGATATGAATACCCTGGCAACAAAGGCTCGCAGCGGAAAAGTATCTTTGGAGGAAATGACAGGCGGAACTTTCACTATTACCAATGGCGGCACCTATGGCTCGATGATGTCAACTCCACTAATTAATCCGCCTCAGTCGGCTATTCTTGGAATGCACAATATTGTCGATAGGCCTGTTGCCATTAAAGGACAAGTTGAAATTCGCCCAATGATGTATCTGGCCTTAAGTTATGACCATCGTATAATTGATGGCAAAGACTCAGTGAGCTTCCTGGTAGATGTGAAAAAAGCCATTGAAAATCCTGCCATTATCGCTTTTGGCGGCAAAAGCCCTGAAGAGACCCTGTTAGGTCTCTAAGGGTAGGGCTGAGGTATTGAATTTATCTTATACGATCCAGGCTCTTAACCAGCAATTCGTCTCTAAGAATGGCACGCATTGCAAGCATCATAAATACGATAGAAACGAGGGGCAGAACTAGTGGCCAATTAAAAGAAAGTTCGGCACCCAGCTGCTTGGCAAAGAATTTTCCGTAGTAGAATATCAGAATGGACAAGCCCGCATGAAAGCCTAGGTTGAGACCACAGATGCGCAGCTGAAGGCGACGGTTCTTATAAAGGAAAATTGTAAGCACCAAAAGAACCGTTGCCACCCAAAGCAAAATGGTTAAGGGCAATGAGGATGCCACGGGCTCGCTCTTATCTGCCAAATCAATCAGACCCTTATATTTAAGAATCAAACTGTGGCTTGCTGTAATTAAATCGGCCATGTTTAAATAGAACAGGCTTCCGGTAACAATTAGGGCAAGCGAAAGGAATAAGGACTGTATTCTTTGTATCATCTTCTTTTTTTTATGCAAAAATAGTAAGAAACGTCAAAAAAACACCAATTAGCAGAATAAGGTTCTAAGTTTTAGTATTTAAGTTATAGACTTCTCAGTCTCAAGCCGGAACTTATCAGCTCAAGGGCGTAATATTTGGTTATTAACAAGGTTGTTAATAACAATTCTATTGTTTTTTCAAAAATTATGTATTAATTTGAATGTTATAATTTTTTGATTATGAACCCTATTGCAGAATCTGAATTAATCATAAACCCTGATGGTTCAATTTTCCATCTTCATATTAAGCCGGAAGAACTTGCCGAAAGGATTATTCTTGTTGGCGATCCCGGTCGTGTGGCTACCATAGCATCTTATTTTGACTCTGTCCTGTATTCGGGCTCCAACCGTGAGTTTGTGTGGAGTACAGGTAAGTTTAACGCTAAGCTGTTTACAGTTTTATCAACCGGTATAGGTACCGATAATATAGACATAGTATTAACTGAACTTGATGCTTTGGTTAATATTGATTTTAAAACACGCAGCCCCAAAACTGAACGCAGGTCCTTGCAGATTGTTCGTATTGGCACTTCAGGCTCTTTGCAAGCTGATATTCCCGTTGATAGCTGGTTGTTGAGCCAGAAGGCGATAGGTTTTGACGGCTTGCTTAATTTTTATGAAGGCCGTGATGCTGTTTGTGACCTGTCATTTGAGAAGGCCTTTGTTGAAGCCAGCGGTTGGAAGCCGACGCTTACTTCGCCTTACGTGATAAATGCTGATAAAGGATTGTTTGAAGCACTTGAGGGGCCTGAAGTGTTTAGCGGCGTAACTATTTCTGCTCCCGGTTTTTATGGTCCGCAAGGACGGGTGGTGCGTCTTGGCTTGGCCATGCCCGATATAAACGACAGAATTTCAGCGTTTAGATATAAGGATTTTCGCATAGCTAACTATGAAATGGAATGCTCTGCTATTTACGGACTTTCAGCCTTGTTAGGTCATAGAGCCGCAACTGTTTGCGTTATTATTGCCAACAGGTTAGCAGGAACTTACAGCAAGGATTACAAAAAGCAGGTAAAACTGCTTATTGAATATGTTTTAGCAAGATTGAGCCGTTGATAAGGCTGGTTACTATTTTGTTAAGCAGTATATTGTTAACCTAGATCCGAGTGTCATGGATAGGAACAAAGTTCAGGCATTAATTAGTTTGTTGGACGATCCCAGCGACGAGATATTTGCAACTGTAGAAGGAGAATTATTAAAGGAGGAAGTTGATATAGTTCCCGATCTTGAAAAGGCGTGGGAGACGACCGCTGACGCTATTTACCAGCGGCGCCTTGAAAATTTAATACATACGCTTCAATTCAAAGATGTTAAGGCTCGTCTGCGCTCATGGCTCACCGTTTCGGAAGATGAGTTGCTTTATGGTGCTTATCTTGTTGCAAAGTATCAGTATCCTGATCTCAAATATGAGGATGTAAACAATAAGATAAATTTAATTCGTAAGGATGTATGGCTTGAGTTAAATGACCATCTCACAGCCCTCGAAAAGGTGCGCATAATTAATCATATTCTTTTTGATGTGCATGGTTTTACTAGGAATAACACAAATTTCATGGCCGCTCAGAACAGCTTGATTTGTGATGTCCTTGATACCCGCAAGGGTAATCCGGTTTCCTTGTCTGTAATCTACTCGGTGATTGCTCAGCGCTCTGGTGTGCCGATATATGGGGTTAATCTGCCAAAGAACTTCGTTATGGCCTATCTTGATGAAGGTGGGGATTTGGCATCGGTTAACAAAGGCGAAGAGATTTCTGTGCTATTTTATATCAATGCAATCAACAAGGGAGCAGTTTTGGGTCGTAAAGAAATCGAATTTTTTGTTCGTCAGCAGAAATTGGAACCCAGTGTATCTTACTATCTTCCATGCAGCAACAAAGATATCGTTCAGCGTATGCTGAATAATCTTGTTTATGCTTTTGAAAACAGCAACCAGCATGAAAAAGTGGAGGAAGTCAAAGAGCTATTATCGCTTTTTAGCGATATCCCTTCCTGATTATTTTATCCTTAGCTAAATGCCGCTTATCGCTAATATGCCATGATTTTTTCGATGCTGACCATCTTGCTTTCGTGTAGTTGCGTTTATAAGAGGTATTATAGTTAAAAAACACATAATAGTTGGAAATGCACAACAAACCATCTATTTTCAAATATCAGTATTACAAAAGAGTAATACTAATTTTTATTTTTTTTCAAAGCAAGTGTTTATTTTTTATTACGGTCGCGCATATTTATTGTTTAGCGGTCTGCATAAATGACGACACTATATTAGCCCGTAATATCCCCAACTGCATATCGTCCCCGTCCGTAATCGCTCTGTGAAAAAAAAACCAACTGCACATTGGTACATTTGGTTTTCCTGACATATCAGCCAACGTTCAATAAATTTGAAGGGCCATTTTCCTCCAAGGCAAGGATAGACAAACAGGATTATAAAAGTATCTTTGTAGAACAATAATTGAATATGACCTATTACGAAAAGATAAGAGAATTAACCAAATCAGTCCCATCAGCTTTGGTGGACTTTGGGCTTCCACGCGACCTTGCAAGAACACCTACACAAGCATCGTCAAACTTCATTACTAACAAGGAACAGGGAGATTGGGCTGAAAATTTGCTATTCAGAGCAATTAATGAAACTTCAAAAAACTTTGTAGCAGTAAAATACGGAAAGTCTGATGACTTAATAGCGGGTGAAGCTCGCTTTGATACTTTTTATCAAGATTTTCAAGACGAGCTTGATACAATTGGCAAAAGACCAGACTTGTTGATTTTCAGAAAAGAAGATTTTAACGATGACTTAGGCTATGATATAAGCCAAATCTCACACCACAAAATTACCGAATATGTAAAAAAGGCAATAGCAGGAATTGAAGTGAGGTCGAGTGCGTTCTTGATAGATAAATACGAAGAAGCTATGCAAGTTAGAACTGAAAAATTTAGTCAAATCGCCTTGCAAACCAGAGATAATATTCTTGCGGAATTTCAGGAAGAATTAAATCACCCTTCAAGACAAGCATACATTGATTTGCTTCAAAGCATCACCCCCAAGACTTTATCTGTTACAGATTTTAGGGTTCCGAGCTGGAGTTCATCAGAAAGATTATCTGAACTCAAAGATTATTTTAGAACACTAAAAGATGCTATTAAACAAATTCAAAAGAGAGATTATCTTTCAATAACTCCAAAGGTTGAAGATATCAAGGTTGTTTACAAGTGGATTGAAACTTTCAATGTTCCACATTTTTATTTTCAGGTTTTCTTTGACAAGGTTTATGGTATTTCTTTTGAACAGATACTTTCAATAATCTCTGACTCAAACAATGAAGGTATAATATTTTCGGTAGAGAAGGATACAAAAAATCAAAATAAAACTACAATAAAAATCAACTCAAAAACAGGCACTCCCATTGCTTCAAAAGTTGATGAGCCTATTCACGAAAGTGTTAGAAAAGAAATGGACAGGGGCAGACTTTTGTTTTATGTAACTTTCAAAGGCGGAACGGCATATCTTGATGTTGACAATCTGATTA
>ENA-UOOK01001413-UOOK01001413.1-fermentation-metagenome-genome-assembly--contig:-NODE-1413-length-31620-cov-8.975352_pt1 | contig 31620 bp, 26 predicted proteins | sample MGYA00245777_ERZ724023 | MGnify/ENA primary metagenome ERZ724023 (study PRJEB28704, sample SAMN03018312) | fermentation metagenome | biome: anthropogenic terrestrial biome; feature: soil; material...
TGGCGGTCCTGCGGTCTTGCAGTCTGGCAGTCCTGCGGTCCTGCGGTCTTGCAGTCTGGCGGTCCTGACTCTTTGACTGCATGACTGCATGACTGCAAGACGGAGCGCAGCGACAGACTTTCAGACTTTCAGACTTTACCTGTACAGATAGAACGTTCCCCGGAACTCCCGGCCCTTGTATTCAACATCATCATAGCCCTCGGCGCGGAGGACATAGAAGTACGCGCCGGGCTCCGCCTTCCTTTCAGAGTAGTTGATCCGGCCATCCCACCCCAGCCAGTTCTGGAGATCCTCACCGTCGCCCTGGTAGTAGTAGACCCTGTGACCGCTCTTGGCGAAGATCTGCAGGTTAAGGAATCGGATTGACTTCTTGTCGGGCACAAAATAATCATTGAGACCGTCGTCATTGGGAGTGAATACATTGGGGATCTGCAGCGCCGAAGGCAGAACCACTATCTCCACTGTGGCAGAGTCATGGCAAGTCAGCTCGCTCTCGATAACAAGTGAAACGGTATATTCACCAGGTATATAATAAGTATGTGTGCCGGGGTCCGGCATGGTAGATACTGAATCATCACCGAATCTCCAGAGATACTTCGATGCCCTGACAGATTTATCAGTGAAGGTGATCTCCAGGGGCGACTCTCCCTCAACCGGTTCAGCTGTGAACTCTGCTTTGACATGGATCGAGGTGTAGTCAAACGATGCTGAAGTTGAGCATCCGAAGCTGTCAGTGACCTGGAGGGTATACCTCACATCAGTCAGCGGCGGCGAGAAAGTAATGGGATCTATCTCAAGGTCGGGATATGGTATTGCCGATGCCGGCGAAGATGACCACAGGTGTTTCACACCATTTTGCAGCAACCGTGAGACATTGGTAGATGGATCATAGTAAGTAAAGGGATCAACTGCTTTAGTCCCGTCGAGGGCTACATAATCACACGTGTAGTGCAGCAGGGCTGCGCCTGCCACAGGGTTGTCGAGGTTCACCCAGGCAAAGAACTCCGTGCTGTATCCTCCGCCGTCAGTGATCTGAACCCTGTATCCTCCTTCGGCAAGGCCGGTGGCTGTTGATGTTATGCCTGATTCAGTCTTCACGGGTATCGTGTATCCGCCTCCGGCCTGGTTATACCTGGTCCACGTATACGTAAAGGGTGCGGTTCCTCCCGGGCTTGATGCTGACAGCGTACCGGCATCACCTGGTCCGCTGGCGCAAAATATATATACAGAATCTGTCCGGGGAGTGGCCGGATAGTTTGTGGTTCTGACGGTGCGGCTGCCCGGGGCAGTGATCTGCGCCTGCACTGCCAGTGGCAACAGGATGATTATGAGGGCCAGGTACCTTGACACACCTAGTTAACGGATTTAGTCATTCGTTTGATATGCAAACCTAATAAAAAATGCCGTTCTTTGGGGGATTAAATTTCTGCATTCTCATTCATGTTTCGCGACTATCTGAAAGAGCTTAACGAGGCGCAGCAGGAGGCTGTAGTCAATACCTCCGGGCCTGCCATGGTTATTGCCGGTGCCGGCTCAGGGAAAACGAGGGTTCTCACTTACCGTGTCGCCCATCTGCTGCAGCAGGGTGTGCCAGCCAACCGTATACTTGCATTAACCTTTACGAACAAGGCAGCCGGTGAGATGAAGGAGCGGATCAACAGTATCGTCGGTCCGGAGATGGCCAGGTACCTCTGGATGGGCACTTTTCACTCTATTTTTGCAAAATTCCTTCGCCGTGACGGGCACCACCTGGGTTACAAGAGCAATTTCACTATTTATGACACCGATAACACCCGCAGCCTGATCCGTACAATCATCAAGGAGATGAACCTTGATGATTCTGTCTACAAACCCACTTCCATCGCCGGGAGGATCTCCCATGCAAAGAATAACCTTATCACCGCACAGCAGTATGGTTCAGTAGCACAGATAAGCGAGTCGGACAAAGCCTCCCGCATTCCGGAAACGGCTGCCATCTACAGGCATTATGCCGCCAGGTGCTTCAAAGCCAATGCGATGGACTTCGATGATCTTCTGCTGAATATAAACATCCTCTTCCGTGATTTCCCGGCTGTATTGGAAGAGTACCGAAACCGTTTTGACTATGTCCTGGTTGATGAGTACCAGGACACCAACTATTCACAGTACCTCATCGTTCACAAGCTCTCGGAAAACCACCGGAACCTGTGTGTTGTGGGTGATGATGCACAGAGCATCTACTCGTTCCGCGGAGCACGGATAGAAAATATTCTCAATTTCGAGAAGGACTATCCTGACTACAGACTCTTCAAGCTGGAACAGAACTACCGTTCCACGCAGAATATCGTAAACGCTGCCAACAGCGTAATAGAGAAGAACGCAGGGCAGATCCGGAAGACTGTCTTTTCGAAGAACGAGGAGGGAGAAAAGATAAGGGTCGTACAAACGACAATCGACAGTGAGGAGGGGATCCTCACCGCCTCAGACATACTTGATACGAGGATGAGGGAGCGGCTCGACTGGAAGGATTTTGCGATCCTGTATCGCACCAACGCTCAGTCGCGAATCTTCGAGGAGATGCTGCGCAAACGCAATATCCCCTATAAGGTTTACGGCGGACAGTCATTCTATGAACGCAAGGAGATACGTGACCTGATTGCCTACCTGAGGTTGATAGTCAACCCTGATGATGAGGAGGCGCTGAGGCGTATAATCAACTATCCGAAGAGGGGCATCGGTGACACAACCATTCAGAAGCTGATGGAGCTGGCCCGGGCGATCGATTTAAGCATCTGGTCTATAATAAGTTCTCCGCAGCTGAGTGCACAGTACCTTGCTCCCGCCCTGCGGACGAAGATTAGCTACTTCACGGGCCTCATGATGCCTGTGATGGGCGTAGCGGAAACGGCAACAGCTTATGATATAGCATTTAACATGGCCACCGCTAGCGGGATCCTCAACGAGCTGAAACTGGGGCAGGTGCCCGAGGAGATTGACAGGCTGCAGAACGTACAGGAGTTGCTGAACGGTATCAAGGAGTTTACCGAATCAGCTGTCACCAACGGAGAGCCATCGGACATTGCCACCTGGCTGCAGTCAGTCTCCCTGCTCACTGACCAGGACATGGAGAAGCCGGAAGACAGGGATAAGGTCACCCTGATGACCATCCATTCTGCCAAGGGGCTGGAATTCAAGTACGTATATATTGTCGGCCTCGAAGAGAATCTGTTTCCCTCGGCCATGAATGTCTTCAATCCACGCGAGCTGGAGGAGGAGCGTCGTCTGTTTTATGTAGCAATAACCCGGGCCTGCCGCCGGGTGACTCTCAGCTATGCCCTCAACAGGTATAAATGGGGCTCCCTGGAGAGCAGTTCTCCAAGCCGTTTCATCGGTGAGATCGAGAGTGAGTTTCTCAGTTACCCCCAGACGGGAGGCAAGCCTTTCGGCCACAGGGCGGTTTATGAACCGGGGCCGGCGGGGATGATCCCCGGACAGCCACGCCCGATGTCGCCTCCGGCACGGATGACCAGGCTTCGTGATGCGAAGGCGCAGGCAGCGGCGGGCGGTGTGAATGGGACAGGCTCTGCCGGCAGCGGAGCAACGGGTCTCAGCACCGGCGGAAGCAGACCAGTTAGTGGAGGCGTCATGGACACAGGGATAAACATGGGGCTGGAGCCCGGAGACAGGGTGTCCCACGAACGGTTCGGCGAGGGTGAGGTTCTCTCCGTTGAGGGCGAGTCGCCCAATACCACGGCAATTATCAATTTCAAATCCACAGGAACCAAAAAACTCCTTCTTCGCTTTGCGAAACTGACGAGACTGTAATTATCAGACTCTGAAGAAAGAGACACACGATTGAGATTTGCGATTTGCGATTTGCGATTTGCGAATGCCGACCACACGATTTGAGATTTGCGACTGCTGACTGCTGAATGCCGACTGCCGGCTAAGAGAGAGGGGACCGTCATGGCTGACCAGCCCCCCCTTTGAAGAGTATAAATTTCAAATAAATGGATGCACAGTTTAATTATGCCTCATCCGGTGCAGCATCTCCCTGCAGTGGGTCAGCCGCCGTAACAGTTTCTGCCTGCCAGAGACCCTTCTCAATCAGAACTGAATTATAGAGGGTGGCGTAGGAGCTCTTAACCCACATGGCTGACACCAGCACACCCACGAAGAAGCAGATGAAACCTGCGATATAAATAAAGAAGGCTACAAGACCCATCAGGAAGATGGTCCAGCCATGGCCGCGTGTCAGTCTCCAGCTCTCTTCCGCTGCCCTGATGGGATCAAGGTTCCTGTCCATTACGAGATACGGTGTGAATGCCAGGCGGCATGCGATTATAATTCCAGGCACTATAAGAAAAACAAACCCTATTCCGATCAGTGCTGTCAGGAGAAGATTGGCCAGTACGATATTAAGATAATTCTTCCGGAATCCGCTGATGAGCATGTCAAAGTCAGGAGTGACCTGCCTTGCAGCCTGTACGAACATCATCTTAGCACCGTACCTGAAAATCGGGGTAAGCAGGAAAAGCCACAGCAGCGCAATGAGCCCGAGGAATGCAGCTGCCACTCCGATGGCGCCTATTTTGAAGAAGTTGTCCATATCAAACGGAATACAATTAAAGTCACCGGGATTAAACTCCCACTTCGAATGAGATCCCAGCATCGGGGAACCGATGACCGCCAGGACCAGGACAACAAGCAGCAACCTGAGAAAATTGTCTGCCATAGCCTTCCATCCGGTGCCGTAAGCGCCGCTGAAGGAGGGCACATACCTGTAAATGTTTTTTGCTTCCATGTTAATTTTTGCTTTTTACTGTTTTGAAAAATTTCGTTTGTCATCGCAAATCTATTATGGAACCCTCGGACGGAATTCATACCTTAGTAGTGATTTTAAAAAACACTACTTAAGTATGCTGTCCCCTACTTAAGTAGTATCTGTGAATCAATGAAATATCTCAAAAGTCTCAAATGGAATTCATAAGTCTGGGGATTTTTATTTTCTCGGCAGCGATGGCTGCGGGGAGTATTTTGCTTGTCACCAGGCTCCTGGAGGAGTATCCTTACCCATGCTTCAGGTCGCTCTTTTATCACAACCTGTTCATCTCCGCATTTGGCTTTTATGGAATTTGGGGGCAGTTCATCATTATGGCACTGGCGGGAAGCAGGCTTGATCCGGCCCTATATTCAGCAATTGCCGTCCTGTCACTTTTGTTGGGTCTGCCTTTCCTGGTCTTTGCATGGATGATGCTCATAAGGTTTGCTGCCGAGGCATCGGGATTGAAGCCCCGGAATTATTTCACCCTGGGATTCCTCGTTGTAAACTTTGGCATTATTGCGGCTTTGGGACTGGCAATCAGGGAGATGGACTTCAGTGACGCTCTGCCACTCTTCAGGTATTATTACATTTCCGCAGCTCTTCTCTATGCCATCATTGCAGGCGCTTTGCTGGTCCGTGGTGATTCGGTCTCTCCCGGCCGCAGTGACCGCACAGCCCTAGCCTTGCTGGTGACAGGAGGTGCATTGGCCCAGGTGCTCGCCCTGTTACTGATCCCCCACTCCGCCTGGATGGCACTGGTATTTGTTTTCCTTCTGTTCGCAGCAATAACCCTCCTCTCACTATATCTCAGCTACAAGGCTGACCTGAAGCCTGTCAGGCTTCAGGAGCCGCTCCCGCTGCCCAACGGAATAGAGGATTTCATCCGGAGGAATGAAATCTCTCCGCGCGAAGCCGAGATCATCACCGAAATATGCAACGGATTGAGCAACCAGGAGATAGCTGACAAGCTCTTCATCAGCCTGCAGACGGTGAAGGACCACACTTCCCGCATATACATGAAGACCAACGTGCGTAACAGGATGCAGCTGATGGCACTGGTAAGAGGAATGGATACCGGCAGCCCGGCCGGAGAGCATCACTAGCCCGGGCCTGCTTCCGTTCAGGGTGGCCTGTGCCGTCCGGCACCGCAGATCCTGAACTATCACGGGCTGACTTTATCCCTCAGAAGGAGATTCCCAGTATATCCTGCAGTTTCTTTCCCGGTGCAAATATCTGGTATGCATGCTGCCACACCTTCTCGAGGTACCTGTCCTGCCTGTCCCTTATGACTATCGCCAGTTCATTGTCCGTATCACTGTTTTCCGGAGCCCCGTAATGGTAACCCGTAAGGAACATTATCTGTGCAAGATCATTGTATTTACCGAGGTTCTCTGTCATGATGCCGAGTCTCTTCCCGAGCTGCCTAACAGTCTGTGGGTCCAGGTGCCTGAAGAAGATCAGCTGGTACATGAATGTTTTCGACTTCTTCCTGAACTCGTGCAGAAGGCGGGCTGCAGGCTTGTTGCGGCAGGCCAGGTATGCGGCCGAGGCTGTGGCGTGGCTCCTCTCGAGTTCACCGAGCAACAGCCGCATGTCCGGCTCATTGAGTCCCAGGAACCGCAGCCTGTACTGTGTCTTCCTCAGCCGTGCGGCGACTTCGTTTACCGATTTAGCACGTTCACCTGCCTGCTCCCATGATGAATAGGGTTTGCGCAGCAGTTCCTGCATCTTCTCGTTCTCACGCAGCCTGATGAAGAGCTCCGGATTATCCTTCTTCAGTGCCTTAGCCGTCTTGCGCAGCACAGCTGTCTCCCTCCACAGTGCCAGAAGGCGTCCCGTTTCCCTTCCGGCCAGGTACTCCCTGCGGTAAACCGCCTCATCAAGCAACGGTCTGACAAGTCTTACGGCGGCACGATGCTTCTTCATCAGTACCCTGACATCATGTATTGCCGTATCATCAGGCACAGGCTGCATCGCCAGAAGCTTGAGAGAACCGTCTATGTATCCGGCCATCGAACTTTTTATATCCTTCACTTCTGCAGAATCTTTAGGGGCCATAATCAGTAAATTGATTTATGCTAAAGTTACATAAATGTTACTGGTTTCCCACCTTTTATCTTATTCAGTAGGTTACCTTTGACACTGACCGGATTGAAAATGGCCGGATAAAGGGCTTGGCTTTTTTAGTACATTTGATAAGGTAAAACTTTAACCACAATGGGCAAATCAAACAGCAGGAACAGCAGGCCGCAGACGATTGGTATCCTCACCGCGGGAGGAGACTGTCCTGGCATCAATGCAGCCATCAGGGGTGTGGGCAAAACAGTTATCGTCAAGTACGGAATGAAGGTCATCGGGATCAGTGACGGCTATGCCGGGCTTATAAACAAGGAGTACCGGGAGCTGACCGAAAGCGATCTTTCAGGAATCCTGACTCTGGGTGGAACCATCCTGGGCACTTCCCGCGAGAAACCTTTCAAGGGGAGCGGCAAAAAGAAGGACGAGACGCGCAAGCCTCTGCTGATCAAGGAACACTATGAGCAGATGGGGCTCGACTGCCTGGTGTGCATCGGTGGCAACGGCACGATGAAGACGGCCAACATGCTCTCGGAGGAGGGACTGAATGTTGTCGGCATTCCCAAAACCATTGACAATGACATCTGGGGGACAGATATGACCTTCGGGTTCGACTCTGCGGTGAACATCGCCACCGAAGCCATTGACAGGCTGCACTCCACTGCCAACTCGCACAAGCGTATCATGGTGATTGAGATCATGGGTCACAACGCCGGCTGGCTGGCGCTATATTCCGGAATGGCTGGCGGAGGAGACGTTATACTTATTCCTGAGATCCCTCACAATGAAAAGGTTGTGATGGATTATCTCCGCAAAAGGGCTGACAACAACAAACCATACTCCATTGTTGTTGTGGCTGAGGGTATTGAGATACCTGAAGGAGAGGACTCTCCGGCAAGATACCTGGCGAGGAGGATCCAGGAGGAGACCGGCCTGGAAACAAGAGAGACAGTTCTTGGTTATATACAGAGAGGCGGATCGCCCTCACCCATGGACAGGGTGCTGGCTTCGAGGTTCGGCGCAGCAGCCGCCAACCTGATTGCCAATGGTGAGTTCGGAAGGATGGTCGCACAGCGGAACGGCAGCATTTCCTCGGTGAAGCTCTCAGAGGTGGGCGGGAAGACAAAGCTCGTTGAGAGTGATGACCCGATGGTCAGGCAGGCGATGGAGATGGGAACCAGTTTCGGAGTATGATAAACAATTATAACTATGGCAAAGAAGAAAACTACAGCTGAAGCAACCAGGAGGAAGCTGATTTTCATAAGACACAGCAAGGCAGAGGAACACACGGCAGCGATTCCCGATTTTGAAAGATCACTTACGATGAAGGGGAAGGTGTTCTCGAGACAGATGGCCGAAATAATGATGTCAAAGGGCGAAGATCCCGGGAGGATCATCAGCAGCCCGGCATTCAGGGCACTGGAGACAGCTATCATTTTCTGCAGGGAGTACGGACTTAGCGAGGCTGAAATAAAACTGGCCCCGGAGTTATACAATGGACTCAGCGAGGAGGAGTTCCTTCCACTCATCAGAAAGCAGGACGACAAGGACCATACAATCACCTTCTTCGGACACAATCCGCTGATAACTGAAATGGCGGCATACTTTGCCGCCGATGAGCCCGGATCACTCGCCAAGACCGGAATATACTGCCTTGCCTTTGATGCTGCAAGCTGGTCTGAGGTTGTGCCGGAGAGCGGACGAACCCTCTACTACCTGACCCCTTCTGACCTGTCATGAGCAAAGCATACATTCCCAAGGAGATAAGCTGGCTCTCCTTCAACGCCAGGGTGCTGCAGGAAGCCGCCAACATAGAGGTGCCCCTACTGGAGAGATTCAATTTCCTGGGGATCTATTCCAACAACCTCGACGAGTATTTCAGGGTCAGGGTGGCAACACTCAGACGCTTATCGCTTTTCAGCAACAAAGCTAAAAGCATTCTGGGCTACAGCCCGAAAGCTGCGCTGAAGACCATCCAGGAAACCGTTCTGAATCAGAATGAGATATTTGAAAAGACCTATTCCGACCTGCTCGGTGAATTGAAGAAGCATCGTATCCACTTCGTGAATGAGGAACAGCTCGATGAGGCACAGACTGAATTCGTTAGGGATTATTTCCGCAAGGAGGTTCGGTCGAGGCTTATGCCTCTGATAATCAGCAAGGAAAACAATCTTCCCAATCTCACCGACGATGCCATTTACTTTGCCATACAGCTTCGCAACACTGAAACAGAAAAGAAAAGATACGCCCTGCTGGAGATACCGTCACGCAGTATCCTGCCGAGGTTTGTCCGGTTGCCGGGTAAAAAGGGTGCCAGGTATGTCATCTTCCTCGATGATGTGATCAGGTGGGGACTCAGGGAGATCTTCTCCATCCTTCCGTTCGACGTGATAACTGCATATACAATCAAGGTCACAAGGGATTCTGAGCTCGAGATAGCGGATGACATCTCGGAAAGTTATATTGACAAGCTTTCCAGGAGCCTCCAACTGAGGAAGAAAGGGAGCCCGGTGCGGTTCGTGCATGACAGGGAAATGCCTGCAGAGTTCCTGAAGATCCTGATCAAAAAGCTGGGTCTGGGACAGGAGGATGTCATCATTCCCGGCAACAGGTATCACAACTTCAAGGATTTCATGAAGTTCATCGAGGTGGAAGGCGAAGGTCTCAACTACCCGAAACTGGCGCCGGTGAGACATCCATCGCTGCAATACGGGAAGAGCATCCTCTCAGTCATCAGGAAGAGGGATATCATGTTTTATTTCCCGTATCATCCGTTCGATCATTTCATCGACCTCTTAAGGGAGGCGTCAATAGACCCGTTCGTTACATCGATACATATCACCCTGTACAGGCTGGCAAGAAACTCAAGCGTTATCAACGCACTGATGAATGCCGCCCGCAATGGCAAGAGCGTTACCACCGTAGTCGAACTTCAGGCACGGTTCGACGAGGAGGCTAACATCCACTGGGGCAACAAGCTGCTCGATGAGGGGGTGAAGGTCATTTACGGGGTGCCGGGACTGAAGGTTCATTCCAAGCTGTGCCTGATAACAAGGATCAAGGGTGAGGTGACGCAGAGGTACGCTGCGGTGGGTACCGGCAACTTCAATGAGGATACCGCAAGGGTGTATACCGATCACCTGCTGCTTACCTCCGACAAGAAGATCACCAACGAGGTACTCAAGGCTTTCAACTTCTTCAGCGCCAACTACCGGAAGGATAAGTTCTATCACCTCCTGGTTTCGCCGTTTGGCCTCAGGAACAAGCTGGTCAGCCTGATAGAGAACGAAATCAAAAATGCCAAGGCTGGCAGGGAGGCCTGGATCAGGATCAAGATCAACAACCTGACTGATGAAGAAATAATCTCGAAGCTTTACAAAGCGGGAGATGCAGGCGTGGAGGTCAGGCTGATTGTCAGGGGCATGTTCTCCATGGCACCGGGAGCAAAGGGTGTCAGTGAAAATATAAAGGCCATCGGCATTGTCGACCGGTTCCTCGAGCACTCAAGGTTCATGATCTTCTGTAACGGGGGTGATGAGCTTGTCTATATCACCTCGGCCGACATCATGCCGCGCAACCTCGATCACAGGATTGAGGTCACCTGTCCCGTCTGGGACCCGGCGATAAAAAAGGAGATCAGTGATGTTTTCAATATTCAGTGGAACGACAATGTCAAGGCACGTATCCTCGATGCCGAACTGTCAAACAGGATGGTGAGCAACGGCGAGCCTCCGCTGCGGTCACAGACGGAGATACACCGGTATTACAGCGAGATCAGTTTCCCTGCCGGTCAGCCGGCACAATAGCCGATGATTGCCCGCCGGTCTGAGCCAAAACCGGTTAACGGGCTAACCCATATCCTCTGCCCGTTGCTGGCTTACCTGACTCCCTGCTAGTCAGCAGGCTCAAACGGCAGCTTCGGGATGAACTGAGGAGCTTTGCGGAATTTCGTGCCCTGCTCGTAGGAATATGCTATCTCTAAAAGAAGCGGTTCGCTCCATGCCCTTCCGAAGAAAGAGATCCCCACCGGCAGCCCGTCAACGAAACCCATCGGTACGGTAATGTTCGGGTACCCGGCCACGGCAGCGGGAGATGAGCTGCTGACGGTATATGAATCACCGTTGACAAGGTCAGTCTTCCATGCGGGTGAGCCTGTCGGCGCAATGAAGGCGTCAAGGTTATGTTCTTTCATCACCTTGTCTATTCCCTCTTCCCTGGCAAGACGGTTCATCTTCTCAAGTGCGTCGATGTATTCCTTTGAGGTCAGGTCGCCTTTTTTCTGAGCTTCAATCAGCAGCTCCTGGTCATAATAGCGCAGCTCTACGCTGTCATTCTTATTGAATTCTATCAGTTCCTCCACACTTTTCACCGGGGCGTTTTCTCCAAGGGAGGCAAAGTATTTGTTAAGGCCGTCCTTGAATTCATACAGCATCACCTGGAAAGAGAGAGATCCAACCTCGCGGTCGTAGATATTGTCTATCTCAATCACCTCGGCGCCCTGGCTCCTGAGGTAGTTCACTGCATGCTGCATCAGGGTATCAACCTTGAAGTGGGTTCCCCTGGCCGATGTGAACCATCCGAGCCGTTTGCCCTTCAGCCCGCCCTCCTTCAGGAAGGGAGTGTAGTCTGTCAGGTATTTGCCTTCAGAGACTGCTGTTTTACTGTCGGCCGGATCGATACCTGTCATTGCTCCAAGGGCTGTGGCTGCATCGCTCACTGTCCGGCCCATCGGGCCGGGAGTGTCCTGCGTGAATGAAATAGGTACAATTCCGCTGCGGCTGAGGAGGCCTACGGTAGGTTTGATACCTACTATACCGTTAGCGGTGGAGGGGCACACAATCGAGCCATTGGTCTCAGTGCCGATGGCAATCATGGTCAGGTTAGCTGAGACAGCAACACCTGAGCCTGAGCTCGATCCGCACGGGTTGCGGTCAAGGACGTAGGGATTTTTGGTTTGTCCCCCTACTCCACTCCATCCGCTTGATGAGAGGTTCCCGCGGAAGTTTGCCCACTCGCTCAGGTTGGCCTTGCCGATGATGACGGCGCCTGCTTCGCGAAGCTTCATGGCGATGTAGCTGTCCTGCAGCGGGTGAGAGCCTGCCAGTGCGCGTGAGCCTGCAGTGGTGGCCATCTGGTCATGGGTGTCAATATTGTCTTTCAGCAGCACCGGCACCCCGTGCATGGGGCCGCGCTTCTTCCCCTCCTTCAGCTCGAGGTCAAGCTGTGCGGCTATTGCCAGGGCATCCGGGTTGGTCTCAATGATCGCATTGAGCATCGGTCCGTTGTCATCAATGGCCTGAATGCGGTCAAGATAAGCCTGTACCACATCGGTGATAGTGAAGTCGCCGTTCGCATAGCCCTCCTGGAGCTGTGCTATTGTATACTCTTCAAACCGGAATTCAGGGACCAGCTCCTTTTTAACAGTTCTCTGATTGCATGAAAGAAGTGTTGCCAGGAGAATAGCAGTCAGGATTGGGATAATTTTTTTCACGGCAGATCAGGTTTAATTCTATACTGAACCGAAGTTAGCTATATTTTGGTTTGCATAAAATTTGTTTAACCACATTCTACCGTGAGAATGCTCTCTTTAAAAGACCAACTCTGATGTGGTCAATTTACGCCGGCGCAATGTGGTCAGATTATCCGGCGTATGCAACAGGACTTTGTTTCTAAGTAAATATCCATCCATTACTTAAGTACATATTAAGCATATAGGTATTCCATATAGTATTAATAATAACTATCAGGGATAAGACAATTATATCTAATTTGATTGATAAAAAACGCCTGAATAGAATATAACCAGATGTTATTACTAACATGAAAAGCCCTACAAAAGAGTTGTGCAACTTTTATTCCGCCTATCTGCTCAAATAAAGCCTAAATAGTGAATATGAGTAATATGGCCTGAAATGAAGAATAAATACTCTATTAAAATTGTGATGAGCTTTGCATTGGAGAATCAAGACAAGCGAAATCAATATTGTTGAAAAACCAGTACCTGTCCTCCCTTGAAATCAAGGCTGAATGAGTCGCCTGCCGCCTCATTAAGTGTTCCCCGCCACCAGCTGTGAAGGATCAGGCCGTCGAGCGGGTATCTCAGGCCGGAGGAATTTACCTTCAGCGACGGGTCAATGCTGAAGAGCGACACCTGCTGACCCGGGCGTGAGCTGATTGTCACGCTGCCTTCATATACCTTGAAAGTGCCGGTGTCGGTCATCATTACCGTATCTATTATTCTGCCGTAGTCAGCCAGCAGTGAGATATTGCCAAGGGTATGATCCTCGCGGATGCCGGTGGCGCCGAGAATGGCCACCTCCCTGATGCCGGCATCAATGCACCAGTTGACCGCCTTGGTCAGGTCATTTGTCTCCTGGTCGGTGTCAAGCACAAGGATGCTCCTGTATCTTTCCTGCAGAGCAGGTGAGACGGAGTCAAGGTCGCCTATAATAATACCCGGTTCGTAACCGTGGCCCACCAGTTTTTCTGCTGCACCATCACAGCAAACTATCAGGTCAGCTTCACGCAACCGGTCCAGGGGGACGGGATGGACGGGGAAGGTGCCGTTGGCAAGGATAACGGTTTTTGCTGGGGTGGGGATTTTTGATATCATGTTGTTCTACAATGCTTTATGCCCTGCGGGCAAGATTTGGTATTCTGCTGTCTATTACAATGCTTTATCCCCTACTGGGAATCTCTGTTTACTGATGTCCTTTACAAGTCTTTATGCCCTACGGGCAAAGTCGCTGCCTGATCCCGGGCCCATTTCATGGCACCCAATATGGCCATGATAAAATAGACCATGAAGAGCACGGCCGTGGGGTAGAGCCCGGCAGCCAGGTAAACAGCCACGGCAACTGCATTGGCAAAAATCCATACATACCACTGCTCCAGGTATTTCCTGGTGAGCATCCAGGTGGCCACCACCGAGAGGGAGGCTATCAGCCCGTCCCACATCGGTACGGGAGAATCGGTTGCCCTGTCAAGGATGAACCAGAGCCCTCCCCATATTACCGCGGCGGCAATGGCACACCACATGGCAGTTACCCTGTTGATTCTCCTCACATCCGACTTCTCCCCAGCCAGGGCCGCCTCTGTCTGCCTGCTCCACCTGTACCATCCGTAAATACTGATGACGAGGTAATAGACCTGCAGTCCCATGTTGGCATAAAAGCCCTCCCGGCCAAAGACATATATATACACTGCCGAGGTGATGATCCCCAGCGGCCAGAGGAATATGTTCCTCCTGATCTCCAGGATGACATAGGCAATGCCGGTCGCCGCCCCGAAGATCTCAACAATATTTTCAGCTATCCAGTCTGCTGTCATAGAGTCAGAAAGTTGAATTAGTATCCGTCACCTGGACAATGATGTCAGAAAGTTGATTTATTACACTCCATCCGGACTTTTGCCATCAGTTCAGAAAGATATAGAAATACCTGCCGTGTAGTTTATCCCTGCCTGCGGGAAGTAATATGCCCACGTCTTCTCGTCACCGTCCTCGGTCCACATGCCGCCGTAGGCATTGTTCTCATAGCGTGTGTCAAGCAGGTTGCTGACCATTAACCTGAGTGTCAGCTCGCCGGCCTTCTTCAACCTGAAACCGTATGCTGCAGACAGGTTGCTGACAAAATAAGGATCAATGGCACGGTCAGCACTCATGGTGTTGTCAAAATACTGTTTGCCAACATACTTACCCGTGAGGCTGAATGAAAGTCTTTCCGCGGGATTGACCTCGAGCTCTGCAGAGCCGGTGATGCGTGGCGAGTAGGCAATATCAACCGTCCCGAGGTCGCTGTAGAGATACTCCTCGCTCCAGTCGTCTGTGTTATAGTTAAAATAGTAATTGCGGAAGTCCAGGATCCTGCTCCGGCTGATGGTCATGTTCATCTTCATCGCTGCCAGCGGTGAGGGGCGATAGGTGCCCGACAGTTCCACTCCTGCCCTGTAACTTTCAGGAACGTTGGTCATGATGGGATATCCTGTGCTGCTGATCCTGCCCGTGGGGACGAGCTGGTCACGGTAGACCATGTAATAGAGGTTGACGCCCAGGGCTGCCGCGGATGTCCTGAAGGTATACCCTCCCTCGAAGTCGGTCAGCCGCTCACGTCCCGGCGTGGCAGAAGGGTCACCGGCGGCATCCTTGTAATCAGCCCTTGTGGGTTCGCGGTGTGCTACAGCCACCGAGACAAAGGCTTCGCTACCGCTGCCGTTGCTCCAGAACAGGCCTGCCTTGGGATTGAAAAAGAGGAAGCGGTGGCTGCCGTCAAGTTCCTTCATATCGTCATCCGGACCCTCGAAACGGTAGCCGATATGCCTCAGCTGCAGGTCAAGGAACCCGCTCAGACTTCCCGTCAGGCTGGCATTGACCTTGCCGTAGACATTCACTTCATCTTTCACCCCGCTGTTCCTGTACCACTCATGACCCGGGCTTATGTTTCCCGGATTCTCCATCCAGAGAATTGTCCCGTAATGGTCGCCGTCATACCTGTTCAGCGCTCCTCCCAGTGTCCACTCAGTGCCGGCACCTTGTTTAATAAGTGACCATACTGCCCCGTAGAAGAGGTTATCGAGCCATTTCCGCTGCACGATATCCGTTTCAGTGATAGCCGGATCTGACGGGAACATGCCTGACAGACCGTATTCAAACGGATTGATATCGCTCTTCTGCTCCTCATAGTAGCCCAGGCCGGTGGTAAGGTGGATCCCCGTGTTCAGGCTCACTCTTCCGGGGAAGAGATGCGTATGGAAAAGATGGTAATGATTTTGGGTGTAGACATCTGTTTCATCTTCATAATAACGCGTGACACCGTCAGCACCAACATACTCTCCTGCCGGGTTGTACCTCCTGTTTTCGGGAAGAATCTCAGCCGGAACACCCCACCAGCTTATCCCCGTCTTCTGGCTGCCGGTGATAACATTGAAACGGATCATATCAGAGGGAGCTGACCAGGCACCTGACACCATTGTAGATCGAATACCGGCTTTGCTGTGATCAACATAACCGTCACTGTGGATGTCTGATGCGCGAACCATCATGCTGAACCTGTCGCCCAGCATACCTGTCCATGCCTTCGCCGAAAGGCGTGAGGTGTTGAAGGAGCCGTATGAGATATCAGCCGAGGCGCCTGCTTCAGAGGGCGGGGTCAGGCTGCTTATATTTACCGAGGCACCGAAGGCTCCGGCGCCGTTGGTGGATGTGCCCACGCCCCGCTGCACCTGTATGCTGCCCGTCGATGATGCCAGGTCCGGCAGATCGACCCAGAATACCTGCTGCGACTCTGAGTCATTGAGCGGGATTCCGTCAAGGGTGATGTTTATGCGGCTGGCATCTGTTCCGCGTATTCGCAGGGATGTATAGCCAATGCCCGTTCCGGCGTCAGAGGTCTCCACCACTGATGGTGTCAGCGAAAGCAGGTATGGCATGTCCCTGGTCAGGTCCCGCTCGCGAAGTTCATCTGAGCCGACGGTGCTGTGAGCCATGGGTGTGCGCGCTCCGGCACGGCTGCCCCTGACGATAACCTCCGGGGCAACATAAAGAGCCACCTTAAGTGAGACATCAGCCACAGCCGTGCCTCTTACAACTAACATGGTATCCATTGGTTCGTAACCGGTAAAGCTTATCCTCAGGTTGTATGAGCCGTCGCTCAGGCCGCGAAGGGTATACCGTCCCTCATTGTCCGCGGCCACACCTGTGCCGGCATCAAGAACCACCACTGATGCTCCCGGCAGCGGAATGCCGCCTTCATCAGTGACCCTGCCCGTAATCATGCCACCATGGCGCTGACCACAGACCACAGCCGCCAGGGCCATCATCAAAGCAATTGAAACCAGTATCTTTTTCATCATTTCTCCAGCTTTTTAACTAAACATCGTCTGAATTGAGGGTGTTCAGACAAGCCGGAAATGATTACTCTCGTTCCCTACGCCGGTATTACCCGGATCAGGTTTTAAGGGTATGATCTCAGCCTGGTAAGTAAGGCACCCCGATTCGACAATACAAAGATATCAAATAATTGTAAAATTGTTGCAGGAGGATGGCAACGACTGCAATTCTCTGTTATTTGTATATTTGTCACGGGAAGAATTAAAAAAAATGGACGATATTCTGAAAAAACTCAGGTACGGTGAACAGGAACGAATTGCGGTGCTTAACGCCCCCGCAGGGTTCCGCGACAGGATCACCGGACTGCTTCCGGGTGTACAGATTGATACTGAGATCAATGCCCGTTACCTGTATGATTTCATGATTGCCTTCACCCCCGGATCTGCTGAAGTTGAAAGGTTTGGTCCTGCATGCATCCATAACCTCAGTGAGGACGGCAAGCTTTGGATGGCATATCCCAAGGGCAGATCACGGAAATATACCACCGACCTGAACAGGGACCGGGGCTGGGACAATGTAGAGGAAACCGGCTTCAGGCGAGTGAGCCAGGTGGCCATTGACGAAGATTGGTCAGCCCTCAGGTTCCGGAATGTCAAATTCGTCAAATCAGGCAAATAGATAATCTGATGAACAGGATTCTGCCGGCCGCACTTGCAATCTTACTTGTAACATCCTGCTCACGACAGCGTGAGACTGAGTTTTTCACCGGGAAGGTTGACTTCCCCGTTCAGCCGAATCTCGGTGTAAAGGAAGCGATGGCAGCGCGGCTTATACCCCATCAGCGGCAGCTGGAATGGCAGAACCTGGAGATGACAGCATTCATTCACTTCACAATCAATACCTTCACTGACAAGGAATGGGGTTCCGGCAAGGAATCTCCTGAGCTCTTCAATCCTTCCTTGCTTGACACGGAACAGTGGGTCAGGGTACTCAGGGAGGCCGGCATGAAGATGGTTATTATAACCGCCAAACATCACGACGGCTTCTGCCTGTGGCCCACGAAGACCACCTCTCACTCCGTTGCCTCCAGCCCGTGGAAGAATGGCAGGGGTGACGTCATCAGGGAGTTGAAGGATGCATGTGAAAAGTACAATATGAAGTTCGGGGTCTATCTCTCTCCCTGGGACAGAAACGCAGCATGTTATGGTGACTCACCGGCTTATAACCGTTTTTACATGGAGCAGCTTACCGAGTTGCTGACATGGTACGGCAAGGTTGATGAGGTTTGGTTTGACGGCGCCAATGGCGAAGGGCCTGACGGCCGGCGCCAGGAATATGACTGGCAGGCATACTATGACCTTATCAGGAAGCTTCAGCCCGATGCCGTCACCGCCATCATGGGCCAGGATGTGCGATGGGTTGGAACAGAGAGCGGCTACGGCCGCGAAACCGAATGGAGCGCCACCGTTCTGGCTCCCGGCGGAACGCAGGAGAGTGTTGCCATCAACGAGGCACTGGGGGTGACTGCCATGTCTGAGGATCTTGGAAGCAGCAGCCTCCTCCATATGGCTGATCATCTCTTCTGGTATCCGGCAGAGGTTGACGTATCTATCAGGCCGGGATGGTTCTGGCATGCTTCCGAAGACTCGCTGGTAAAGGACGTAGCAAAGCTCGCCGACATCTACCTTAGCTCCGTGGGCCGCAATGCCGTTCTGCTGCTCAATGTGCCGCCCGATAACCGCGGGCTCATAACCGAATATGATATCAGCAGCCTCCAGGGGCTGAAAGCCTGGATAGATAAGCTGTATACCACTGACCTGCTGAACGGTTCCAGACCGTACGGACGGGGATCATCGAACCTTACTGACGGAGACAACAAGACCTCCTGGAGTCCGCACCGCAACATGGTAGCCTCATTCGTGCCGGCCATAGCTGCAACATTCAATGTGGCTATGCTGCAGGAAGATATCAGCAAGGGCCAGCGGGTAGAGAAATTTATTATCGAGGCTCTCTCGGGAACCAGGTGGGATACCATCGCTACAGGAACCACCATCGGTTACAAGAGACTGATCCGTTTCCCGGAGGTGAAGGCAGATGAGATAAGACTGACCATAGTTTCTTCACGCGCTACCCCCTATATAAGCACCTTCGCTCTATACCACGCCGAATGAATTGGTATGGTTATTGTGGCTACGAAGGTCTGTTTAGGAAGACGGGTTAACAACAAAATGAAACATGAAAACTTCACTGATTATAATATTGATGATCTCAGCCATGCTGACATCGTGTAACCTTGGTGGCGGGCATACTGAATATACAAATTTAGTGATCCCGATTGATGAGCGTCAGGTTCCTGAAACGGGAGTTATCAATCAACCTGTGAATATCTATGTCAGTACCGCTGAAGACAACGGATGCTGGTCAAACATCCGGTTCTCGATAGTACCCGGGAAGGAACGTGAGTTCGAGGTATGGGCGGTGGCTGACTTCGAATCAGACGGGCTGTGCCCTGATGTGATAGTCTCTGCTGATTCAACCCTTACCTTCACCCCTACCCTTGCAGGAGATCATGTCATAACCTTCTGGATGACTCCCTCCCTTAATGTCAGAGACACGGTGGTGGTTAGTTCCGGTCCGGCAAAAAAATAGAGAAGACTATTTGCCCTTGCGTCTCATCCTGCCGGTAAGCCAGCTTCTCTGACGCTCTTCCTCAGACCTGTGGAAGATCTCCTTGTTGACATACTTGATTGATTCCACTGTATATAGTGCCCGTGGATTGAAAATGTTGATTTCGTCAAGCACCTCACTGATCATGCTCCTGCGTGCAATGATATAGATGACTGCAACCTCCCCTTCTATTCCTTCGGCCTTTACCGATGTCACACCATAACCCTTGTTTCTGAGGTCCTCAATAAGACTGGTGGCATCCTTGCGTGTGATTACCCTGATCATTTCATGACCTATGGCCAGGCGCTCCTCGAGATACATCCCCACAAAGTTACCTGTGGCGAATCCCCCGGCATAAGCAACATAACTGACCCAGTTTTCAAGGTCCTGCATGATCCTGCTGATGGCAAGAAGCCAGATGAGCACCTCGAAAAAGCCCACGAACGGTGCTACCCTTCTCATCCCCTTGGTGACAAAGATTATCCTGAGAGTACCCAGCGAAACGTCAAAAATCCTGGCCAGGAAAATGAAGAGCGGGAGCAGGACATAGTTAACAATATCTGTATTAAGATGTTCCATAGCAGAAATATCATTTTTGAACTTGCTAAGATATGACTATTTTTGAAACGGGTACCTCAAAACCATATGGAGATAAGATCGTTAAAAATCATATTGACAATTATCTGCCTGAGCTACACCCCTCTCAGCCACGGTCAGGGGCCGGATACGGTCCTCACGCTGCTCTTTGCCGGTGACATTATGGGGCATGACGGACAGATATTTTCAGCGCGCAATGACTCTTCGGGCACATATGAATATGACAGTGTCTTCAGGCATATTGCCCCTTTCATCTCCTCTGTCGATGTTGCCACAGGCAATCTTGAGGTAACTATGGGAGGGCCTCCATACAAGGGCTACCCGGCTTTCAGTTCTCCCGATGAACTCGCGGTGGCATGCCGTAATGCCGGTTTTGATATCCTGGGGACCGCAAACAATCATTCAGCCGACAGGGGATCACGGGGTATCTTTCGCACCTTAAGGGTGCTTGACAGCCTGGGTATAAGGCATACCGGAACATGGGCCAGTCCGGAGGAACGCGATATCATCTCTCCCCTTATGATATGCCATGAACAGATGAGGATAGCCCTGCTGGCATACACCTACGGCACAAACGGTATAGTGGTGCCGCCGCCGGCGACTGTGGCATATATTGACACCATACGCGCTGCCGCTGACATCAGGAGGGCAGAATGGCTCGGGGCAGACCGGACAATTATATTTATTCACTGGGGAATAGAATACGACACCATGCCTTCAGCCGAACAAAAAAAGACTGCAGAGGCACTGCGGAGAGCGGGTGCTGACCTCATCATCGGTTCACATCCGCATGTGGTGCAGCCGGTGGCGGCTGAAACAGACTCTGTAGTAATCAGAGACCCCGTAGTATGGTCCATGGGCAACTTCGTCTCAAACCAGAGGACAAGAAGAAGGGACGGCGGGTTAATGATCAGGCTGGAGATCACTGCAAATAGTGACACCGCATATGTTTCTGACGCCGGATATGTTCTCACCTGGGTCTACACTCCCGTTGAAAATGGCAAACAGAAATTTTACATCCTGCCCTGCGCTGAGTTTGAAAAGAAACCGGAATTCTTTCAGTTGCCCGTGCATTATGAGGCAATGGTGCTCTATATAACTGACGCCAGGCGGCTGCTTGACAATCATGGAACCGGATTCAGGGAAATGACCTTTGCAGATGGAAAGTGGATTGGGGTCCGGAGGTAACAGAACCGGCAATATAATTATCTTTACAAACGATTAAAAACCACTAATGGAGGGATCAACTTTACTTCTGGCAGGCACCGCGGTAACAATCGGGTTCGTTCACACAATCGTCGGACCAGACCACTATCTGCCTTTCATTGTTATGGGCGAGGCGAGGAAATGGACTATAAGGAAAACGATGTTCATAACCTTTCTTTGCGGCCTGGGACATGTTCTGAGTTCGGTAGTAGTGGGGTTTATAGGTATTGCTGCCGGGATTTCACTTTCAAAACTGGAATTCCTCGAAGGATTCAGGGGAAATATAGCAGCCTGGCTTCTTATAGCCTTCGGGCTGGTGTACACGCTTATCAGCCTTCGTAATGTCTACCGGAGGAAACAGCATGTCCACACACATACACATGCTGACGGAACAGCGCATGAACACCGGCATGACCATTTCAGCGGCCACTCCCATATACACCTGAATGACAGGAAGAACCTGACCCCGTGGATTCTCTTCCTTATTTTCGTGCTCGGTCCGTGTGAACCGCTGATACCGATACTCATGTATCCGGCTGCAGAGAACAACATCAGCGGGGTGATTCTCGTCTCTCTGCTTTTCTCGGCAGTGACCATCGCCACAATGATGGCGGTTGTACTGGCCTTCAGGCTGGGTCTCAGCAGTATCAATCTTAAACCCCTTGAGCGTTGGGTTAACGTTATTGCCGGAGCAACCATTGCAGTCTCAGGACTGGCCATCCAGTTTCTTGGTCTCTGAGAATATTTTTATTAGTAGCTTTGAACAAAATATAACAGATGAGTTTCGATTACAATACACAAAGAAAAAGAATGGCACTGCCTGAATACGGAAGGAATGTCCTGAAGATGATTGAACATGTCAAGACAATCAGGGATCCGGAGGAGAGGAACCAGGCAGCAAGGACGATCATACAAATCATGGGCAACCTGAACCCAAACCTGAGGGAAGTAACAGATTTCAGGCACAAGCTATGGGATCACATCATGATTATAGCGGATTTTGACCTTGATGTTGATTCGCCCTATCCTGCCCCTGACCGCAGGAAGCTTGACGCCAAGCCAAACAAGGTTCCCTATCATAACGGGGAAATAAAATATTCTCATTACGGGCGTATCGTTCCCGCTTTGATTGAGGCAGCAGCAAAGATGGAAGATGGTGAGGAAAAGGATTATCTCACAACACTTATTCTCAACCAGATGAAGAAGGACTACCTCACCTGGAACAAGGCAACGGTTGCTGACGAAATCATCATCAGGGACCTGGCAGACATGTCAGGCAACAGGCTGAAGGTGCCTGAGAACTTCAGGATGCCTGACGTCAGGGATCTGCTGGCCCAGCCCAAGAGCAAGACACTGGGTAAACACCAGGGAAGGTCGCAGGACAAATACCAGGGAAGGCCTGGCAAGCAGAACAAGAAAAAACATAAGAACGGTTATTAATAACTTGATCTTTTAAAGCCATGAGCCTCATCAATGTAATCACCTATGACGCTCCGTTGCCGGGTGGACACTACTCACAAGCGGTTGTCTCCGGAAATACAATCTTTGTCTCGGGTCAGCTGCCTGTCGTTCCCCTTACGGGAGACAAGCTTACCGGCAATATCAGCGAACAGACCCTGCAGGCACTCAAAAATTTGCTTAGTATCGTGAAGGCTGCCGGAGGTGATATTACAACCATTGCCCGTACAACCATTTACACCACGGATGTAAAATACTGGGAAGAGGTTAACAGGGTGTATGCCGATTTCTTTGGCCCTCTGCTCCCGGCCAGATCTATAATCACTGTCGCGGGCCTGCACCATGGATGTCTGGTAGAGATCGAAGCCGTGGCATTCACACTTTAGATTGCCACTTTGTCAGTTTTATCATTGTGGCCGGCATTTTGATTATGGCCCTTAGTAAATTGTTTTTATCATGGTAAAAAAGAAGAGTCACGAAGAGAGGCATGGTGAATCCATGCCCGAGAAGGAAAAAACAGATAATCAGACAAGTACGGAGAGTGATGCTTCGGGACAGCATACGCCTGAAGGCGAACCTGAAGCCGCAGTGAAGAGCCAGGCTGAGGAAGAGCTGCTCGGAAAACTGACAGAAATGCAGGACAGGTACCTCCGGCTCTCAGCCGAATTTGATAATTACAGGAAGAGAACCCTGCGTGAAAAGATTGAGCTCTCTCAGTCGGGAGGAGAATCGGTGATAAAAAAACTGCTTCCTATCATTGATGACATTGACAGGGCTATGAACTCAATGAGCAACACTGATGACTGCAACGCTGTGAAAGCCGGGCTGGAACTGATCTACAGCAAAATAAATGAATTTCTGAAACAGAACGGGGTGAAGGTGATAGAAGCAATGAACGAGCCGTTCAATGGTGATTTCCATGAGGCAGTCACCACCATTCCGGTAGAAGATGGTAAGCTGAAAGGGATGATCATAGATGTCACCCAGAAGGGATATACACTAAATGATAAGGTTATCCGCTTCCCGAAGGTGGTAGTGGGTGAATAACAGAATTCTTCTGCACTGAAACATGTCGAAAAGAGACTATTATGAAGTACTGGGCGTAAGCAAGGGCGCTTCGAAGGATGAGATCAAGAAGGCTTACAGGAAACAGGCCCTGAAGTATCATCCTGACAAGAACCCCGGCAACAAGGAAGCTGAGGAGAAGTTCAAGGAGGCTGCCGAAGCTTATGAAGTTCTCAGCAATGATGAGAAACGGGCAAGGTATGATCAGTTCGGTCATGCCGGCATGAACGGAGGCGGGTTCGGAGGCGGATTCGGGGGCGGAATGACCATGGAAGATATCTTCTCATCATTCGGTGACATCTTCGGTGATGCATTCGGTGGTGCCTTCGGGTCTCGTCGCGGCGGCAGCCGCTCACGCAACGTCAACAAGGGCTCCAACCTGAGGCTCAAGGTGAAACTCACCCTTGAGGAGTTTGCCCACGGAGCCGAGAAGAGGGTCAAGGTGAACAAGTATGTCACCTGTAATACCTGTCATGGCAGCGGTGCAGCCTCAGGAAGTGATATTACAACCTGCAGCGCCTGCAAGGGTACCGGGCACACCACCAGGGTGATGAACACCATCCTCGGACAGATGCAGACCACCGCACCCTGCAACGTATGCGGCGGCGATGGCAAAGTCATCACCAAAAAATGCCCGAAGTGTTATGGTGAAGGTATCACCCAGGCGGAGGAGGTGATCCCCCTCTCCATCCCGGCAGGGCTTGCCCCCGGCATGCAGCTGTCGGTGACCGGCAAGGGCAATGCGGCACGCCGTGGCGGCATCAACGGTGACCTTATCGTGGTCATCGACGAGGAACCACATGACGAGCTCATTCGTGAAGGCAATGACCTCATATTCAACCTTTTCATAAGCATCCCTGATGCAATCCTTGGCGCCAACGTGGAGGTTCCGACCATCGACGGCAAGGTCAGGATCAAAATAGATCCGGGCACCCAGGGAGGTAAGATCCTTCGCCTAAGGGGCAAGGGACTGCCGGATGTGAACGGGTATGGGAAAGGTGACCTGCTGGTGAATGTGAATGTCTGGATACCGAAGAACCTCTCAAGGGAGGAACAAAAAGCCATCGAGCAGTTTAAAAACTCCTCAACATTTGCCCCGAAGCCTGATGCCGATGACAAAGGCTTCTTTGACAGGGTGAAGAATTACTTCTCCTGACAACCGCAAATCAGCATTATAAAAGGTTGATGCACTTCAGACAGAACGTATCAGCCTTTTTTTATATCTTTGAAATTCCCGGACTGAATACGTTATTTAATTGTGGAAAGACAATGATATTATTTGAAGCCAAAGAGGTGACGAAACGCTTTGCTACCCAGACAGCGCTTGACCGGGTCAGCATCAGCGTTCCCGAACAGAGCATTTACGGCCTGCTGGGGCCGAACGGAGCGGGCAAGACAACGCTTATCCGCATCATCAACCAGATCACGGCACCTGACAGCGGTTCCATTTACCTGAACGGGCGCCCGATAAATCCAGCTGATGTCAACAGCATCGGCTATCTCCCTGAAGAACGAGGCCTTTACAGGAAAATGAAGGTGGGTGAACAGGCTCTTTACCTTGCACAGCTTAAGGGACTCAGCCATGCGGAAGCTATGCGGAGGCTGAAATACTGGTTCAGGAAGCTTGCCATCATTGACTGGTGGGACAAGAAGGTGGAGGAGCTGTCAAAGGGCATGCAGCAGAAGGTGCAGTTCGTCACAACAGTGCTTCATGAACCGAAGCTTCTCATTTTTGACGAGCCCTTCACAGGATTTGATCCGATAAACGTCAAACAGATAAAGGACGAAATACTATTCCTTCGCGAACGAGGCGCCACAATCATCTTCTCAACCCATAACATGAGTTCCGTTGAAGAGCTGTGTGACAACATCACTCTTATCAACAAAGCAGAAGCCATCCTCGAGGGCAGTGTGGAGAAGATACGCCATGACTGGGCAGGTAACGAGTTCGAGGTTGTGTTCGCCGGAGAGGTTAATCCATCATCCAACGGACACCTCACGGTGCTTTCCTCAACCTTTGATGACGGTAAGAGCAGGGTGCTCCTCAAGGCATCAGAACCTGTTGACAATAATGCGATCCTCAGGGCCATGACCGATGCCGGACAGGTACTCTCATTCAACCCGGCCCTCCCGTCGATGAACGAGATATTCATCAGGGTGGTGGAAACCAAGAACCAGGAAGCTGTAAAAAACTGAGCCATGAACAAGATAGCACTTATCATACGCAGGGAATATATTACCAGGGTACGGAAAAAGTCCTTCCTCATAATGACCTTTCTTACCCCGTTTCTCTTTGCCCTTATCTTTATTATCCCGGCGCTGGTGATGACCAATGAGGACAAGGACTTTAAGAAGATTGCCGTTATTGAAGACGGATCTGACCTCTTCACAAATGTGATTCCTGACACCAAGGATACTGACTTCGAGTATCTCGAAGGAGTAAAACTTAATGATATCAAGAATAACTTTTCCGAATTGGGGTACTATGGAGTACTCTATATTTCCCCTGACCTGGTTGCCAATCCCGATGCCATCCAGCTCATATCGCGGAAGCAACCGCCGATCGGGCTGCTTGACCACATCTCCGGATCACTTGAGAAGGAGATTGAGAAGCAGAAGCTGCTTGCGTACAACATTGAGAACCTGGATGAGATCCTTCGTACCATCAACACCAATGTCAGGGTACAGACAATAAAGATGGATGAGACGGGCAGTGCCCGCGAAACCAGCACTGGCATTTCAATGGCACTGGCTTACATAGGCGGATTCCTGATGTACATGCTGGTATTCATGTTCGGGTCTATGGTCATGCGTGGTGTGATCGAGGAAAAGACCAACCGCATTGTGGAGGTGATAGTATCATCCGTCAAGCCCGTACAGCTCATGCTTGGCAAGATCATCGGCGTTGCCCTCGTGGGACTGACCCAGTTCGCACTCTGGATAGTGCTGACCCTCGCGCTGGTCATGGTTGTCAAAACCAATCTCCTCCCGGAGGGAGCCATGGAACAGTTGCAGCAACTGCCCCAGAGCTTTGCAGAGGCAGATCAGGCAACGGCAGGCGGAACCACAGGCACCACCATGACAGCAGAGCAGCTCACCGAGTTTCAGGAGATTTTCGCCGGTGCCCTCAGCATGCCATGGGGACTCATAATCTTCAGCTTCGTCTTCTATTTTCTTACCGGTTACCTGCTTTATGCCTCACTCTTTGCGGCAATAGGCTCAGCTGTTGACAATGAGACAGAGACACAGCAGTTCATGCTGCCGGTAACCATCCCCATCATTCTGGGCCTGGTGGTTGCCATGGGAACAATGCAGAATCCTGAGAGCTCACTCTCATTCTGGTTCTCCATAATTCCGCTGACCTCCCCCATTGTGATGATGGCCCGCATACCCTTTGACGTACCTGCCTGGGAGATAGCGCTGTCAATGGGGCTGATGCTTCTCACCATCATAGGTGCAGTCTGGATGGCAGCCAAGATCTACCGTACCGGGATACTCATGTATGGCAAGAAGACGTCATATAAGGAACTCTGGAAGTGGCTTACATACAAAGGATGAAAATTACCGGACATGCCAAGGATACTGGTCATAGATGATGAAAGATCCATCAGGAACACCCTGAAGGATGTACTTGAATATGAGAAGTACGAGATTGATTTAGCCGAGGATGGCCCATCCGGGATCGGGCTCTTCGGGCAACATCAGTATGATGCCGTTCTCTGTGATATCAAGATGGCAAAGATGGATGGCATCGAAGTGCTGCAGAAACTTCAGGAGTTATCATCTGATGTACCCGTAATCATGATCTCAGGCCATGGGAACATTGATACTGCAGTTGACTCAATAAAGAAGGGAGCCTTTGACTTCCTTGAAAAGCCCCTTGATCTCAACCGGCTGCTCATTACCATTCGCAATGCGCTTGAGAGAGGTTCGCTGATCACCCAGACCAAGGTACTGAAAAAACAGGTCAGCAGGAAATACGAGATTGTGGGCAACTCACCCGCAATAGTGCAGGTCAAGGAGATGATTGACAGGGTTGCTCCCACTGAAGCACGCGTGCTTATCACCGGCTCCAACGGTACCGGGAAGGAGCTTGTGGCGCACCAGATACATGAAAAGAGCAACCGTGCACGAGGCCCCTTCGTGGAAGTCAACTGCGCGGCAATACCCTCCGAACTTATTGAAAGTGAGCTCTTCGGTCATGAAAAGGGATCATTCACCTCTGCCATCAAACAGCGTATCGGTAAGTTTGAACAGGCTTCAGGCGGCACTATCTTCCTCGACGAGGTGGGCGACATGAGCCTGGCAGCTCAGGCAAAGGTTCTCAGGGCACTGCAGGAAAACAAGATAACACGCGTCGGATCTGACAAGGATATACATGTCGACGTCAGGGTCATCGCTGCAACAAATAAGAACATAAGAGAAGAGATTGACCGCAACACCTTCAGGGAAGACCTGTACCACCGCCTCAGCGTGATATTGATACATGTTCCCACCCTCAACGAAAGGAAAGATGACATTCCCCTTCTTGCAGATCATTTCAACACACTCATCTGCGGTGAATACGGTATGGGGAAAAAGAAGATAAAACCTGACGCTATTGCTGAACTTCAGAAGATTATCTGGACCGGCAACATCAGGGAATTCAGGAACGTGCTCGAGAGGCTCATCATCCTCTGCCCTGAGGAGATAACCGGCAAGGATGTGGTTGCATTTGCACACCCGGTTTCAGGTTTCGGAGAGATATGAGAAAAAGAGCCGTCATATCACATCTGATGGTGCTGACGGCCGCACTGTTTTTATTTTCTGCCTGCGGCAGGAAGGCGACTGAGGGTACACCTCTCTCCTTCAACGACGGATGGCTCTTTATCAGGCAGGACTCAGCCAATGCAGACAAGATTCTTCCGGGTATCGTCCCGAATCACAAATGGGAAGAGGTGACCCTGCCGCATTCAGCAGTAATTGAACCGTTGGTGATCACCACTACCCAATGGACCGGTATATGCTGGTACAAAAAGCTATATAAGCCTGAAAGGCGGCAACGGCACCGGCATACCGGCCTCCTTTTTGACGGGGCCATGCACGATGCCATCGTTTACCTGAACGGCGCCGAGGTAGCCCGCCACACCGGCGGGTATCTTCCCTTTTATGTTAATCTCAGCGATGATCTTGAATACGGCAGGGAAAATGAGATAATGGTAAGGCTTGACAACAGGGAGAATCCGCATATCCCTCCCGGCAAACCTCTCAGCGAACTCGATTTCCTGTGGTATAGTGGTCTCTACCGTAATGTAAGCTTATACGTTACTGACAGGCTGCACATTACTGCACCTCCTGAGTATCTTTCCACCCTGGGCGGAGGCATCCTTACCGGCGTCAGGGATGTGAGTCGTGAGTCGGCTACCCTGGCCCTCTCAGTGCATGTCAGCAATGATGACCACATCCCCCGGTCATTCAGGATGAAAAACACCCTTCTTGATGCCGCAGGACTGGAAGTTGCCTCCTCACTGTCAGAGCTTGTCGACCTGGAGCCGGGGCAGAGCCGGCGTCTCGAGACCAGGATGATTGTAATGCAGCCTGCATTATGGACTCCCGCCACACCTTTTCTGTATACCATACGAACCGAATTACTTTCTGACAACGGCACTGTGATTGACAGCCGGGAAACACGCACAGGCATAAGGACAGTGAGGATCACCCCGGACAAGGGACTGCTGCTGAACGGTGAGGCGGTGAGCATCACCGGAACCAACAGGCACCAGGAATATCCATACATCGGTTATGCCCTGTCTGATAATGCCAGTTATCGCGATGCCTTCAAAATCAGGGAAGCAGGCTTCAACCTGGTCCGATGCTCACATTACCCCCCTGCGCCGGCATTTCTTGACGCCTGTGATGAGCTTGGCCTGATGGTAATCAACACCATTCCGGGATGGCAGTTCATGGGTGATTCACTCTTTGCAGAAGCCGCAGTGCGTGATACACGCATGATGTGCCGGCGTGACCGCAACCACCCTTCGGTGGTGATGTGGGAATCGTCACTCAACGAGACCGGTATGCCGGTCAGTTTCCTTAACCGGCTCCATCAGACGGTAAAGGATGAGCTGCCTCTGGGCAATAACCTGACCTGCAGCTGGATGGATACTATATGTGATGTTTTTATCCCGGCACGCCAGCATGCAGGTGCTCCCCGGTACTGGAAGGATTACAGCAAGGCTAAGCCTCTTTTTATCTGCGAATACGGCGATTGGGAGTATTATGCACAGAATGCAGGTTTCAACCAGGCGGAGTTTGCTGACCTGCAACCTGCCGAAAGAAGCTCAAGACAGCTAAGGGGTGACGGTGACAGACGAATGCTCCAGCAGGCATGGAATTTCCAGGAAGCACATAATGACAACCTGTATGGCCCCGGTTTTGGTGATGCCAACTGGCTGATATTCGACTATAACCGGGGTTATGCCCCCGATATTGAAGCCTCAGGCATCATGGACATCTTCAGGCTGCCAAAGTTTGCCTGGTATTTCTACCGGAGCCAGGCTGAAATGGGCCCGGTATGCTTTATCGCTCATTATAATCTGCCCGCCTCAGGCAATACGGTAAGGGTATTCAGCAATGCTGACACTGTGCAGCTCTTCCGCAATGACACACTCATTGCCGTTCAGGGACCTGACATTGACGGCAATTCTGTCAACCTTCACCATCCGCCTTTCACCTTTACCCTTCCGGATTATTCGCCGGGGACAATAAAGGCAACAGCCCTGCATAACGGGAAAGAAACAGCATCCCACTCAGTCACCACCCATGGCGAACCTGCCTCCCTCCGTCTTTCAGCCGACTTCAGTAATAAACCGTTGAAGGCTGACAATTCTGACGTCATCTTCGTTTACGCAACAGTAACGGATTCAGCCGGCAATCAGGTACACTCATCTGATATCATGGTGGAGTTCGCCGTCAGGGGTAATGCCCGGCTGATTGGCGACAATCCGGCAAAAGCTGAGGATGGAATTGCAACCATCCTGCTCAGGGCCGTCGACCCGGGCAAAATTATGATCAGGGTATCATCGCCCGGAATGTCAGAAGCAGAAATGATGACCGAGTCAAAATAAAATCTCTTCCCGGGCTCCGGGGAAAATAATCAGAAACGGAAATAGATGAATGGTTGCACAACCTCTGATCCCACTTTGTGGAGCAGCAACACCACAGCCAGGGCAACCAGCAGCTGTGCCACCACCGGCAGCCTTATAAAGAGTCCCCTGTATGACTCCTTGACTGTAACGGGAAGGAAATGGAGGATGTAGCCTGATACGATCAGCACCGTGACAGGCAGATATGACATAAGCACCAGGCCATAATCGCCAGGAGAAAAAGAGGAGAATATCTGGTTAAGCATCACTTGTGCCTGTTCCATGGTACCTGCCCTGAAGAATATCCATGCGAAGCTGACAAAGTTGAATGTGATGAGTATCCCGGCGATATGAGCGCCTCGTCTTCTTACAGAAACCTTCCTGAAGAGCCAGTGCCAGATTTTTTCCACCACAAGTGCCACTCCGTGGAGTCCGCCCCACACAACGAACCGTGTGGCAGCCCCGTGCCACAGACCGCCAAGCAGCATGGTGACCATCAGGTTGATGCCTGTTCGCAGCGGACCTTTCCTGTTTCCTCCCAGAGGAATATAGAGATAATCCTTCAGCCACCTGGAGAGGGATATGTGCCATCTCCTCCAGAAATCGCCAATATTGGCAGCCTTGTATGGTGAGTTGAAGTTGAGGGGAAGCCTGAATCCCATCAGCATGGCAATGCCGATGGCGATATCGGTATAACCCGAGAAATCACAGTAGATCTGCAAACCATACCCATAGACCGCCACCAGGTTTTCAAAACCTGAATAGATGGCCGGAGCGTCAAACACCCTGTCAATGAA